>SDBT01005504.1_pt1 | contig 21226 bp, 14 predicted proteins | sample 2277101 | NCBI WGS metagenome assembly SDBT01 (sample SAMN10404973, study PRJNA504765) | marine sediment metagenome | isolation source: marine sediment core GS10_PC15, 103 cmbsf | place: Arctic Ocean: Southern Knipovich Ridge | collected 2010
ATAGTTGACATTCTAACCGTACTTTATGGCAGTATTTTAAATGTTGATCCAACCAGACCAGATTGGCCTGGGCGCGATCGCTTTATCTTAAGTAAAGGACACGCAACTGCTGCGTTGTATGCCATTCTTGCGGAAAAAGGATTTTTCCCCGTGAAATGGCTTGAAACATATTGTAAAGATGGCTCAAAATTAGGAGGGCACATAACCCATCACGATGTTCCAGGGGTAGAAGTATCAACGGGTTCTTTGGGACATGGGTTACCTATTGGATGTGGTATGGCCTTGGCGGGGAAGCGGGATGCTAAACCTTATCGCGTTTTCGTCCTGTTGAGCGACGGCGAGTGTGACGAGGGCTCGACATGGGAAGCGGCTCTTTTTGCACCCCAACATCAACTTGACAATTTAATTGCAATAGTAGACTACAATAAGATTCAGAGTTTTGGGTGGGTAAAAGAGGTTCTGGATCTGGACCCATTTATTGATAAGTGGCGAGCTTTCCGTTGGGTAGCGCGGGAAATTGATGGACATGATTATGCTCAGATTGAAGAGGTCCTAAAGAGTGTTCCATTTGAGGGAGGCAAACCCAGCCTTATTGTTGCCCATACGATTAAGGGAAAGGGAGTTTCATTCATGGAGAACCAACTTTCCTGGCATTATAAGTCTCCTGATGCAGAGGAATTATCCAAAGCGCTGGCAGAACTGGAGGCAGCCGAATGAGGAACGCTTTTATTCAAACCCTCGTAGAATTAGCTAAAGTTGATGAGCGTATTTTTCTACTTGTAGGTGATCTGGGTTATTCAGTAGTTGAACCTTTCATGCAGAACTTTTCAGACCGCTTTGTAAATGTAGGCGTGGCGGAACAAAACCTATTGGGTGTAGCGACTGGTTTGGCAGCTTGTGATAAAATCGTTTTTGTCTACTCTATTGCTAACTTTCCTACTTTACGTTGCTTGGAGCAAATAAGGAATGATGTCTGTTATCATAATGCGAATGTAAAAATTGTAGCTGTGGGTGGTGGAGTAAGTTATGGTACACATGGAATTACACACCATGCTACTGAGGATCTGGCTATCATGAGGGCTCTTCCTAATATGACAGTAATAGCGCCCGGTGATCCTGTGGAAGTAGCGATGGCGACAAGAGCAGTAAAAGATCATGTGGGTCCGTGTTATTTAAGATTGGGGAAGAGTGGAGAACGCGCTGTGCATGAAGCCTTGGCAGAGTTTCAGATAGGCAAGGCAATTGTGGTTCGCAATGGGGACGTTGCAACTTTGATAACTACTGGCAACATGCTTCATGCTGCAGTTCAAGCCGCTGATGAATTAAGCCAGCAAAATGTTAGAGTTCGTGTGATCAGTATGCATACTCTTAAGCCTATAGATAAGGAAATTATACTCCGTGCTGCGCAAGAGACTCCGGTAATTATAACCATAGAAGAACACAATCCCATCGGTGGCCTGGGCAGTGCTGTGTCAGAGGTTTTATCCGGAATAGATAATAACAAGGTAGTGTTTCGCAGAATGGATTTAAGAGAAATGTCCTGGAATGTTATAGGTTCGCAACAATACATCCGCAAAGTTAGTGGGTTATCTGTAGAAGGAATTATTAGTACGGTAACGGATGCAATTTCGCAGGAGCAATTAATGAGTGAAATAGAACAGTAGAGGATCAGTTATTTCAATTATGGACAAAGAAAACAAGTTGCGAAAACATATTCTGGCAAAGGTCAAAGAATACTATAATGCAAAAACAGGGGAAGATTTTGTACCTGGCCGCTCAAAAGTCAGCTATGCCGGTAGAGTCTATGACGAAAAAGAAATGGTTAACCTTGTCGATTCCGCTCTTGATTTCTGGCTTACCGCAGGGAGATTTGCTTCAAAATTTGAAAAAGAATTTGCAAACTTTTTAGGAATGAAGTATTGTCTTTTAACAAATTCGGGCTCATCAGCAAATTTATTGGCAGTTTCAGCTTTGACTTCCCCATCTTTGAAGAATCGGCGATTAAAGCCAGGTGATGAAGTTATCACTACCGCTTGTGGATTTCCCACAACGTTGAATCCGATTATCCAGAATAAGCTGATTCCAGTTTTTGTAGATGTTGATCTGGGAACTTATAATATCCAAGAAGATAGAATTGAAAAGGCAATTTCCAAAAAGACCAAGGCAATTTGTATTGCTCATACACTTGGAAATCCTGTTTGCCTTGATAGAGTTATGGAAGTAGTAAGAAAATATAAATTGTGGTTTATCGAGGACAATTCAGATGCTTTGGGGTCAAAATATAAGGGCAGATATACCGGGACTTTTGGGCATGTTTCTACGTTAAGTTTTTATCCTGCACACCATGTCACGATGGGAGAAGGAGGAGCAGTTCTGACTGATGATCCTTTATTGAAAAAAATAATCATTTCATTTCGGGATTGGGGACGTGATTGCTGGTGTGACACGGGGTATGATAATACCTGTGGAAAGAGATTTGGTTGGCAATCAGGAGATTTGCCTTTTGGGTATGACCATAAATATATTTATTCCCATATAGGTTACAATCTGAAAATTACAGATATGCAGGCAGCTGTTGGCGTTGCTCAGTTAAAAAAACTTAATAAGTTTATTAAAGTGAGGAAAGACAATTCTAATTGTCTTTATAAACATCTAAGCAGATATAAAGAGTATTTCAGTCTACCCCAAACCGCAAAAACTTCTGAGCCGAGTTGGTTTGGGTTCCCAATCCTGGTAAAAGAAGACGCACCTTTTAGAAGGGACGATATTGTAAATTATTTAGAAAACAATAAGATTGCCACAAGAATGCTTTTTGGTGGAAATTTAACAAAACAGCCTGCTTACGAAAATATAAAATATAAAATTTGTGGCTCATTAAAGAATACAGATTTAGTAATGAATAACCTGTTCTGGATTGGGGTATATCCAGGTTTAAATAGGGAGATGATCGGATACGTATTAGGAAAATTCGATGAATTTGTGAAAAGATTAAAATGAAATTCGGTTTTACCTCTTATAATTTGCCTTCGCTATCGGTCATTGTGGTAACTTTAAACTGTGAAAGTACTATTGAAAGATGCCTTTCACGTATAGTAGATCAGAATTATCCCGAGGAATTAATAGAAGTCTTAGTGGTGGATGGAGGGTCTACCGATGCGACTTTAGATATAGCAAAATCCTACAAGGTCGAAATAATAGATGCTGGATTTCGAGAAAACCAGGAGGCTAGAAGATCTATAGGATTATTATCAGCCAGAAATGAAATATTAGTTTACATTGATTCCGATAATTTTCTGCCTACAAATCGTTGGTTTTTGGAAATGGTTGAGCCTTTTTATGAAGATAAGGAAATAATAGCAACTCAGACTTTGCATTATACCTATATCCCGAATGATACATTAATGAATAGATATTCTGCTTTATTTGGCGGTAAAGATCCAGTCCCTTTTTATTTTAAGAAACAGGACCGGCTTCCCTGGATAGAGAAGTCTTGGAATTTATTGGGGAGAGTTACTAAAGAAACTGAGAATTACTATACTATTGAGTTTGATTCAAATATACCTACTCTTGGCTGTAATGGTTTTTTAATAAAGAGAGAGATTCTGTTAAAATCAGATCATGAACCTGCTGTTTTTTTTCATACGGATGTGTTGCAAGATTTGATTAAGAAAGGTTACAGGCAGTATGGCATAGTTAAAAACTCTATAATTCATTCAATAGATGGTGGTTTTCTGATCAATCTAAGAAAACGGTATTATTATATGTTTAAACTTAACCAGAATATGAGACATAAAAGGCGTTACATGATTTATGATATAAAAAGTTTTTCCGATAATATGAGGCTCGTGAAGTATATATTTTATACAGTAACTGTTATAAAACCTTTGTATGACAGTATGAAAGGATATTTGAGAATAAGGGATTTCGCCTGGTTTTTACATTTACCTATGTGTTGGGGAACATTGTTTATTTATACTCTTGCGGTTATTCAGTCAGTTTTTGATAGAAGACTTTGTTTATGTGTGCCGTCAAATGGATTTAAAAAGCAGAAAGAAAACTAAATGCGAAATTTGAAGAAAGCAACATTTCTTGTAACTGGGGCATCGGGATTTGTGGGAAGCCATTTGATCAAGAGATTAGAGAAAGAAGGTCATAAAGTTATTAAATTAGATTATTCTGGAAAAAAACTAGATATGAAGGTTGATATGACTAAGGTAAGACCGTTAAAACAAATGTTAAAGAAGATTGAGGCACCCCAGGTTGTTATACATCTAGGTGCCTGTGTGGATTCTAAAAAAGATTATCTTACGGGTAAAAAAACCATTCACGCAAATATCTTGGGTACGCTAAATTTATTGGAGGCGATCCGGGATCTGAATATTGAGTTATTTGTCCACGTGGGGACTCAAGAGGTATATGGAGCTAATGTCGCTCCATCTTGTGAGAATGATAAAATAGACCCACAGACTCCATATGCTATAACAAAGGCATCTGCTGAAGATTTTGTACAGATGTATCATAGATTATACAACTTACCTGTAGCTCTGTTAAGATTTGCTGCTATCTTTGGGCCTGGGCAAAACCCCACAAAATTTATACCGTATTGCATAATTTCCGCACTGAATGGCAGAGACATTGTATTACATTCTCCGAAACAGAAAAGAGATTTTCTATATATTGATGATGCAATAGAAGCAATTTATAAGGTTTGCCTTTCGGGCAGAGTTAATAACGAAATAATTAATTTGGGAGGCTTGAAGCCTTATCTAATCAAAGATGTGGCTGAGTTAATTCTCAAGAATGTAGGTAATTCGGCGAAGATCTACTTTAAGGAAGACATTCTATTGAGTAGTAATCCTGAATATGTTATTAATGATATCTCAAAGGCTAAAACACTTTTGGGTTGGGTCCCAACTGTTTCGCTGGAAAGAGGTTTAAAAAGAACTGTAAATTGGTATCGCAAAACATTTGCTTCTTTAAGCAGAAATAATAAGTGAGTTCGTTTGTTTTATCTTATAATAAGGAAGTTATTAAGCTAAAGAGATTATGAAAACTAATGTTGTTGTTCTTTTGTGGCATTCAAGCATAGATTCTTCTGTTACCGCCGGTGGAATTAGACGAATTATAGAATTCGTTAAACGAATTCCTGAAGATATGCATTTCTGGATACTTGATAATTCGCCAACAGTTTTTAACTTTACCTCTGCTCGATTTACAGTGTTTGAATATAAGTTTCCTTCGTTCGTGTATTCTTTATTAGAATGTAATTTTATTATCGGTCGTTTTATAGAATGGTCTATGACGTCCGTTAAATTAATGGTAAATGGAGCCAGGATAATCAAACAGAGGAAGTGTGAAATTATCTATGTTCCCACTTCTGGACTTCTTTTCCTTTTCTTGCCGGCAGCAGTCCTTAAGATATTTTGTAGAGTTGCTCTCTTATCTGATATTTTAAATTTTACGGTTCCCTACAGCTCGGTTTCGAATTTTTACAAAGAAATGCGCTCTAAAAGGTATTCTATCTTGAGAGCCTTATTGTTACCAATCTATATTAAATTACAGCTTCTTATTATAAGGAGTCTATTTAATAAAGTTGATTATATCGTAAGCGTTAGCCAATACCTTGCCGATTTAATTAAAAGGCAGGGTGCCCGCTGTCCCATCACCTTTACTCCTTCGGGGATCGATTATAAATTCATAGATGATATTCCTCAGCAACAAATACATTTTGAAGGTATTTTTGTTGGACGGCACAAGGTTGAGAAGGGAATATTTGATCTGCTTGAGGTCTGGGGAAAAGTAGTTGCCAAAATGCCAAATAGCCGCCTGGCGATGGTGGGTTTTTGCGATGTTGCTACTAAAGAGCAGATTGACAATAGATTAAGAGAGCGCAACTTAGAGAAAAATATTTTTATTAAAGGTGTTTTAGACGAAAAAGAAAAGATTAAAATAATCAAATCAAGCAAGGTTTTTATTCATTTAGGATTGGTTGAGCCATTGGTACCTGTAATTACTGTGCTGGAAGGATTAGCCTGTGGTTTACCGACAGTGCTTTATGATCAACCGAGTTATAAAGAGCATCCAGAAATCTATCAGCATCCTTCTTTTGCTTTGATCCCACGAGGAGACTATGAAGCTGTAGCCGGGAAAATAATTTCTTTCATAAATATGAATGGGTCCTTAAGAAATATGGTCAGCCAACAAGCCAAGGAATACGCAAGAGGTTATGACTGGGATAATATTTCCGAAATTGAATATGATGTTATAAGAGAAATGGTTTAATTGGCTTATTTATACTACAAACAAATGCAGCTTTTGGGGAAAGGTACGGTGAATTTGTTTAGAATTAGCAATCACGGCTGAACTATGAAAAGAAATATTTTATTTATAGACCCGCCGGGTGCCTATTCAAAAATAGTCAATACCGGACTGGGGTATATCGCTTCATCTCTTAGAAAAAATTCAAGTTGTAATTTTAAGATACTTGATTTGAATAACTTTGGGAGACATTGGGATAAAATTACTCAAGAAGCATTTGGGCCTTATGAAGTGGATGGTGTAGGGATATCGCTGAATGTAGGAAGTATGCATGCCATACCAATCTTACTGCAGAAAGTAAAAAGATTTTATCCTCACTCTAAAGTTTTTATTGGTGGCTCGCATGTAACTTTGCATTATAGAAAGCTTCTTAGTGACTTTGCCGGGTTTGTTGATTTCGCGGTTACCTATGAGGCTGATAATACAATATCACGCATAATAGACAATATCAATAACGGATCAAGTTTATTAGATATTCCTGGTGTGGTGTCAAAAGAAGATTTGTCTAAGGATGTTTTCGGAGAAAGAGTTGATGATATTGATTCGATAGATTTCCCTTCTTATGAATACTTTGAATCAGTTAAAAGGAATAATTGCTCAATGGAGTACTATCCTATAATGACTAGTCGAGGATGTCCCTATTTCTGCATTTTTTGTGCCGGGCCAAAAATTTCGGGTAAGAAGTGGCGTTTTAGATGTCCGGAAAGTGTGGTTGATGAGATAGAGTTTGCTTTAAAGAAATACAAAACTCGAAATCTCGAGATCTTCGACGATAATTTTCTTCTTGATAAAGAGAGAGTAATGAAAATTATGGAGATGATTCTAAAGAGAAACATCAAGATGCGGTTTAGATTTGGAAACGGAGTTAGGGCAGATAGATTAGACGAAGATAATGTTAGAATTATGAAAAAGGCAGGACTTTACGAGGTAGGTATGGGTATAGAGAGTGCTGACCCGGATATATTCCAAAGCATAAAGAAAGGCGAAAGCTTTGACAAAATAGAGAAGGCAATAGAGTTGTTAAAGAAATACGATATTCATGTAGGAGGGTCTTTCATTATCGGTTTGCCTGGTTCAACGCTTGAAAAAGATATGAGGTCTATCAAATTTGCTAACAGGATGCGATTTAATTGGAGGTATACTGCCTGGTGTTATTTTACGCCTTATCCTTCAACAGAGGCTTATAACATGATAAGAAAAGAGGTTGACGAAGAAATAATTGAGAGATCGCATCGGAGAGGACATTTTACGGCAAATTTTATTGAGACTAAAGACTATTCTTTAGAAGAACGGATTATTGTCCGTTCGATAGGGGCTAAAATTCCACCTGTACATCCTGATTATAATAAGTGGAAATTATTGAGACTACTTTTAAAAATGGAGGCCACCATTTCGAAGTATAGTGATAGGAACTTAAGTTTTTTGAAGTTTAATATTTTGATGTTAGAGCGGATGGTAATCTTCTTTAAATTGTGGTTGGCCAAAAAAGTTGATAAAGAAGCATATGTTTAATGGTAATCATTTTTCCTTAGTATACTGAAGGGAGAAAGCAGAGGATTGAATCATGGGCACTAATAAAGTGGATGTAGTCTTTATAACGTCACCTAATAATTGGGGTGTTAACCATCCTCCATATTATTATATGGCTTTAGCCGCTTGGCTTGAAAAAGAAGGATACAGTAGTGAAATAATTGATGAGAAGATCGACTGGAATCCGTTTTTGATTATTTCAGAAAAATTAAGAAATAAAACTATTCTACGAAGAGTAATAAGTAAAATTAAGAGGTTAAGACCTAAGTATATTGGTCTAGGAGCATTCACTACAGATTATAACATTGTGATGGAGATGGCTAAAGAGATTAAAAATAAATTTGATGTTCCAATAATAGTAGGAAATGTTCATGCGACGATATCACCAAGAGATTTAATTTATCGCGGAAGTCCTACAGATTATGCAGTTATTGGTGAAGGAGAAATAACTTTAACAGAATTAATAAATACATTAGATCGAAAAGGAGATGTAAGCCGGGTAAATGGACTCGCCTATCTAAAGAATAATGAGATTCACTTTACTCCAAAAAGAGCTCTTATTCAAGACTTAAAAGTTCTTCCTATGCCTGCCTATCATAAAATTAATATGGAATATTACACCAGACCTAGATTATATCTTATAAGATTTGTGCCAGTAGTGGGAATCTCAATTTATACTGGTAGAGGTTGTCCTTTTCAATGTGAGTTTTGCGCAGCTAATTTAGTTTGGAGATCTCATGATAAAATCAAGTTTGTTCGAACTAGGCCCATAGATAATGTGATAGAAGAATTGGCATTTCTTAAAAACAATTATAATATCCATGCCTTTTACATATTGGATGATACATTTACCATACATAAAAAAAGGACCTATGAATTTTGTCGGGAATTAATAAAAAGCAATCTAGGATTGATTTGGGCTACAGAAACAAGAGTTGAGTTAATTGATGAAGGTATGCTAAAACTTATGAAAGAGTCTGGATGTGTACAGATTGATTTTGGGGTCGAGTCAGGTTCGCAAAGATTGTTAGATAAAGTAAAGAAAGGTATAACCATTGAAGAAGTTAAGTATGTCTTTAAATTGTGTAATGAAAATGGAATAAGAACATTTGCTAACATGCTGCTAAATCTACCCACTGAAACAGAACAAGACTTAGAAAATAGCGAGATATTACTCAGGGCAATTAAACCAACAGTTGCAAGTTTTCAAATAACATATCCTTATCCTGGTACCGCTCTTTATGAGAAATACATCTTTCCCAAACCTAAGAAAGAAGAATACGATCTTTTTAAGAATAGATATGTAGAAATTGACAGGTTTAGAATGGCTTCTCACAATTTAAGTTTTCAAAAACTTTTGCAGGATTTAACACCAAAATACCATAGAGCCGATCCAGGTTATTTCATAAAATGCAAACAACTCAGACGGAAAGTCTTTAAAAGTAAAAGAATCATTAGCTATTTTAGGGAAAGTATCCAATATATAATTCTACAGAAGTTACACCAAAAAATATTAAATTGAATTATGAGTTATGGCTGTTATAAAAAATAAAAAGATACAACTAATTCTAATATATTTAAGAATTATGCAGGAGGAGCTATATGGGACACAAAGCAACCATAACTGTCGTGATAGTTGTTTATAATGCCGAAAGATTTATTCGGGGCTGTTTAGAGTCTATTAAGGGCTGGGTAGATGAAATTATTGTTGTGGATATGTTTAGTTCAGACAATACTGTGGAAATCGCCGGAAAGTATACAGATAAAATTTTTCAAGATGAATCGGATTCGATCCAAAGGACCAATATCGGTATTGATAAAGCAATTTCAGATTGGATTTTATTGATTGGAGCTACTGAAGTCATTACAGAGGAATTAAGAGGAGAAATTATTGTTGCAATCAATAATAATAAGTATGTTGGTTATTATGTGCCAAGATTGAATTATTTTTGGGGGAAACTAATACCTGAGCGACCAGGTACTTTGTATCTATTTAAGAGAGGATATGGGAAATATAATTGCTTCGGTGGACATGAAAAGATTTCATTGAAAGGTAATGTCGGTTATTTAAATAATTTTAGAATACATTGGGGAAACCATGTAAGTATCAAAGACGGCATCAATAAGACTAACCTATATACTTCTCACGATGCACACGCGGTTTTTGCTGGTCATCCTCGTGCTTTTTTCTGGAACCGACCAGTCCATAGGGCGAATATTGTTAATATGTTATATAGACCAATAGTGGGTTTTTTTTCTTATTACATTTTAGGTAGAGGATATCGTTACGGTATGCACGGATTTATCATAGCTATCAATCATGCCTTTAATTTTTTCTTAGAAATCGCTAAGCTCTATGAATTACAATATAAAAAAGAACATAATATTGATGATATAACCATACCACCGGATTTACATGAACAAGAAAAGGTTATTAATAAGCTTTTGCGAGCAATTATTTTGTAAAAATATGTATAGCATTAAGTAATTTCGTTCCATTTGGATTTAAACACAATATTTCTAGTTTAACCCAGCGTCTAATAATTATGTATGAAAGTATCTTATGAACTTATTTTCGATATTAATACCGACAAGGAACAGAAGTGAATATCTAAAATATGCCTTGGGTTCAGTTCTCTCGCAGACTTTTAAAGACCTAGAGGTAATCGTTTCAGATAATGCTTCTGAGGATAATACAAAACAATTGGTGGAGAGTATAAAAGACCCGCGGATTAAATATTTTCGGACAGGAAGATTCATAAGTGTAGGTGAGAATTTTAACAATGCTTATCGTAATTCTTCAGGCGCCTATTTCATTATGATGGGGGATGATGATTTTCTTATGCCATATTATCTTGAAGAGGTATGCAAATGCCTATCTAAAAATCCTGATATCGAAGTTTTTTTATCTAATACAGCGGAATTTGACTATCGCACTAAAACTCTGAGGTTTTATTCTGGAACTAATCCTTCATTCAAAGAGGAATGCAAGGAAAAGATAATAAAACGATATTTTGATTTTGTTCCTGACCCACATAATCCTACAATGGGTTGCTTTGCTAAACAGCTTGCAGAGAAAGTAGTTTGTATCAATGGGAAGTTGTACGATGGACCTTTTGTCGACTATTTCGCAAATTTCTCTATGGTTATTAAAGCGCGTAGGGTTTTTAGGACAGACTTAATAACAAATATCACATGCATAACAAAAAAATCTTTAAGCATGTGCCAATTTTCAACCGCCATAAGTGTACGACGAGTTATTTTCGACCAATCTCCTATGTTGGAATCTTTACTTCCGCCAATAGATGAAGAATATATGCACGTTAATAGGTTTTATCAGACATTAGCTTTAGTTAAGAAAAGATTTCCTAATGAAACTGGTCAGTTCGAAATCAATAAAAAACTTTATTATGAAGCTGTCGGCAGAGAATTTGTAGTGCTTGCTTTTAAAGATCTCAAGGGGTTTGATTTGGTTTATTTCAGAAAGTTTATTTCTTTTTGTTTTAACATTCCTTTCTCTGTATTTTTGACTTTCATTATTTTGCATTTTCCAGCAAGATTGTTATACGGTATTGTTCCAGAGAAGATTAAGGATAAAATGGCCAACATATACAATAAGATGCTGAGGAGAAAAACTATATGCACAACTACATATTTGGGTAAGACTTTTATTAATATTGTGAACGTAAAAGAAAGGGTTTTAGATTATCAAAGAACTCTTAAAAACAGTACCTATAAATTCAGCTAATTTTAATTCACAATGAATCAAACACTCTAACAACGCACGAGTGCTTTCGGAGTTATGTATTTGTCTTCATATGTTAAGAAATTCGGGGATGAATCAAGAATTATAGATTTAAATGCTGAAAAATGTTTTTCATTAATAGTAAACATATTCTTTGAAAGATGTTTCGGTGAGGTTAGTTGATGTACGGAATGCATGGTTTTGTAGTTGCGGTAGTAAGTGCTTTTAATTACTTCTTGATATTGATAATATAGTTGGAGGTTTAAAAGACAAGGGGGTAGAATTATGCCTGATGCGATTTTGGTTTTTCCAAAGATGGTAATTGATCAAAGATTTGACAAACCTAATGTTCCTTTGAGCATTTTGACACTGGCAACTTATCTTATGGAAAAAGAAGCCTATAATATTAAGATAATCGACCAAAGAATAGATGATAATTGGCGGATAATCCTAGAAAAAGAACTTTCAGAAAAACCCCTTATGGTGGGAATAAGCTCTTTGACTGGTAGCCAGATTCACTTTGGTCTTGAGATCTCTAGATTTGTGAAGGAGAGAAGTAATGTCCCAGTGGTATGGGGTGGTCTGCAAGCAACGTTAGAGCCTCTATCGACAATAGAACATTCTTTAGTAGATATATTGGTTGTAGAAGAGGGAGAGATTCCTTTGCTTCAGCTCATGCGAGCTTTAAAAAACAAAACTCCCCTTAGTGAAGTGAGAGGACTTGTTTTTAAAAAAAATGGAAAGATAGTTGCCAATCCTCCGGGCGATACTGTCCAGCTTGCTGATATTCCTCCGATTCGTTTTGATTTGGTAGATTATACACGTTATAGGGTGCGATTTTCCCATATAATGAGGAAAGAGGAGGTGACTTTTTTTGTTGAAACCAGCCGTGGATGTGTTAATAGGTGTGCTTATTGCACAAGGTCCAAAACTCCAAAGCGCTGGCGTTCACTAAGTCCAGAGAAAACCGTAGAGCGTTTTAAACATTATAAAGATAAATACGGAGTGAGAGCATTCATGCTTGCAGATGAAAATTGCTTTGTTGATTTGAAAAGGATAGAAAAAATAGTTACTCTTATGGAAAAGGAAGATCTAGGTATCTTATGGAATGGGTCTTGTCGACCGGAATATGTTAAACGAATGGATGTGAATTTGTTGAATCGATTGGAGAGCGTTGGCTATAAAGCTACTATCTTTGGAGCTGAATCAGGGTCTGATAGGATGTTAAACTTTATAAATAAAGGTTGTACTTCGCAAGATATGGTTTTAGCTAATCGTAAGTATGCACAAACAAAGATTACTCCCCATTTCGTATCAATTGCTGGTTTTCCAACTGAGACTGTTGAGGATATAAAACAAACCATAAAGCTGGTTCAGACTTTGGCAGATGAGAACCTTAGGAGCTATACTACGGTCGTTAAACTTATACCCCTACCTGGTTCAGTAATTCTGGATGAATGTGTAAAAGCAGGGTATTCTAAACCGCAGCAATTGGAAGAATGGATAAACATTTATGACCCTTTATTCTTGAGCAAGAATACCTGGATAAATAAGGATACCGCTGAGTATATAAAACGAAACGAATATTATTTCCAGTTATTAGCAAGAAGAAAATCCAATTTATTCTTTAAGTTACTTTACATAGTTTTTTCAAGAATCCATAGGATGAGAGATAGATTTAATTTTTACAGTTTTCCGTTTGAAGCCTGGCTTTATATGTTTGCTAAGGCAATCTGGTTAAAAATGAATCGTTATCTACCATCTTTTTAATTTTTGCGGAATTTTAGCAAAGTTATTTTATGAATAAATAATAAAAATTCTACTTATATGTTCGTAATGCTTAAAAATTTACTTGCATTTGTTGTATAAGAAAGCAATCAGATATGCTTAAGCAAAGAAAATCAATAAAAAAGGAAGATAGGTGCATAAAACGTAATCCAAGTTTTGAAAAAGTAGCCCTTATTTTATCTATCTGTCTAGTTATCGCGCTCTATTGGCGTTGGGCATTACCTGGTGTTATCACCTTAGGCGATGTTTGGCATGCCAATAGAGGCATTATGTCTGAATGGAGTTTGGGCTTATGGAATATCAATGGGTTAGCTAGTTACACTGTGACAAATCTCCCGGCCCTTTTGTTATTAGCCCTCCAGGGTTTTTTATACCGCATCTCGCAATGGGACCCTGCTATAGTTGAACGCCTTGTTGTTTTTTTGCCTCTTATTTTGTATTTGATATTTTCACCTTGGTATTTAGCTCGTATTATGGGATACCGGAAGATTGGAATTGCAGCGACAATTATAGTGTTTAATCTAAACACAATTATATTTCTGGTCGCTGGGGTTACTACTTTTGCCTTAGCCATAGCCGTAAGTCCGTTAGTAATAGCAACATTTATTCAGACAGTTCAGCGTACACGTCTTCGGTATGGGATTTTATTTGCACTTGCAGCTACACTACAGATGGTCTATGAGGTGCGCATTTCTTATGTTACCCTTTTTCTCTGTTGTGTATATCTTATTTATTTCCTTATAATTTCTTCACGGAAGATTCATCTTAATCTGTGGATACTTGGCAAAAGGTTATTCTTGGTGGCATTGGTGTTTCTTTTGCTCAGTTCTTATTGGATCATTCCTTTTTTGTTTGGGAGAGTATCTGGTGGAGCTTTTGTTGGTCTACCTGAAGGATATGATAGCGCTGGGTGGGTGCATACACTGAGCTACTGGAATTTATTACACGTTTTGGGATTACAATCACCCTGGTGGGGACAAACGGGTGTAGTAAATCCACCTAATCCACAGTTTTTGTTACTGCCTATTTTGGCCTTCAGTGTTTTTTTATTTTCTGCTTATAAACGAAAACGGACGCTTTTATTTTTCGGAGTCGCTGCCTTGGTATTTTCTTTCCTTGCAAAGGGGAGTAAACCCCCATTTGGTGAAGTTTATATTTGGCTATTTTTGCATTTTCCTGGGTTTTTTATGTTCCGTGAACCTGGTAAATGGTGGTTTCCAGTGGCAGTTTCCTATGCCGTCTTAATTGGTGGCTTGGCAGATCGTCTGATAAGTCGCGAAAGTATAACTCTATTTTCTAATTGGTTAAAGGAACGCTTTAATATTTTTCCTTCAGTTGCTAAAATAAGCTCAATCGCGTTAGGTATTGGAGCATTTTTTATCATATTTCCCGTTCAACCAATAAGTACATTGCAGTATTCAGGAATTTTTGATCCCCGCCCGGTGCCGGAAGAATCTACTCATATAGAACTTTTGCTAGAGTCCCAGCCCGATTTTTTTCGCGTCTTGTGGCTTCCGGGACTTTACCGCTTTGGTTATTGTTCAAGCCAGCATCCGGCGCTGCAAGGGATAGAGGTAGCAACGGGAGTATTATCAAAGCTCACTAAGAATAATCCGGATCCTTCTCTATATCTTGGTCGGTACTTCAGCACTTTCCTCTTGCGTTTGTTCTCTGTTAAGTATGTCCTTGTGCCATTTGCTCCTCAGAACGAGCCCTATATCTATTACTGGTATGGGCGGCCTTCAAAATATTATCGCCAGCTTGTCGAGAAGACTCCTGGACTTCAACCTGTCTCCTTTAAAGGTGGAAGCCAACTGTATGAAGTGCCAGACCCACTTCCGCACCTCTATGTCTCCTCGGGTAGCATCGCAGTTACACATGATGATATCAGCTCTTTCCCTGCAATTAGCATGATCGGGGCGGTTAAGAATGCTCCTGTAATCCTGCTGAGGGATCAGATATCGAAAAAAAGTCTCAAAAATGTAAATGGCCTTGTTTTTCGAGACAGCAACGTGCAGGATTTGGCAATAGAAGTCGCACGTTACAAGCTACAGGTAACAGGGCAAAGCACACGGGTGAATATAGAAAAAGCAGGAGTCTATGAAGTCTATTTTCTTGTGTCTGAGACCGAAGAAAAAAAGATCCCTATATTTGATATAAAAGTTGATGGGGAAAAAAAATTACAAGTTACTCCCATATCATCCGCCTCCGGCGGAGCTGCTGGGCAGGCAGGTCGAAAATATATTAAGGTTGGAGATGTGGAACTTAAAGAAGGGAAGCACGAGGTTGAGGTTATCAGAGTATCAGGTTATCAGGATATCAGCCGGAAAGAGATAAAACTGGTTTTGGTAAATAAGGAAGAAAAACAAAAGGTTGAAAAACTAATCTGGGAGAAAATAAATCAGCCGGGAAGTGATTTGTATTATATTTTCACTAAGGATGTGGAGTTTTATGTCCCACAAGGAGCTGATTATGCCTTCAAGGCGAAGGTGTCACCGCGTCTTGCCAGAAAAAAGGACAAGATCGGAGCAGAATTTAGGTTTGGGATAGAGGAGGAGCTAAAAGATTGGTTTTTTCATCCATCAGATGTGACTTACGATTATTCTGTTAGTAAAGATGAAGTATTAGTTCTATCTTCATATTTTGATGGAGGCGGGATGGAAGACGAATTTGTGCAAATGCAAAATAGAAAAGTTAGAATAGACCTTAAAGAATATCCATATTTTGATTTGGTTCACAGAATAGAAGATTCAGACATCCAGATAATGGAGATAGTGGCGGGAATAGATTTTGATAAAGACGGAAAGGTTGATGAATATATCCGGGGAATATATTCAAGGCCGGTATCGTTAATCTGGGATAATTTTAGTTATAATCTCTACGGCAAGGCGAAAGGTGAGTTCCCGGATAAAACAAATTATGACCTGATACATCTGGAGCTTTATCCTCATAAGCTATGGGGGGTAGATTGTAGTAAACTTAAAAAGCAAGGGGAATATAAATTTTGGCTCAAAAGCCTTCAATTTTATGGTTATTCTAAGGAAGTATTTTTTCAGGATGTTGAGGATGCTCTGGAAGTAAAGATGGATTCAGAGGGGGAACTCAAAAGGTGGTCAATTAAGCATGAGGACAAAGACTACTCATTAGAGTCTAAAGGCAAAACAATAGCAATAGCGGAACCTACGAGTTATTTAGAGTTATCCAGACCCATCGATAAGATAGACATTAGCCAGTTTACTATGATTGAATTAGAGTATAAGGTTGAAGATCCCGACCGTCAAGATATTGAGCTGGTCTTTGGCTTGGATTTCAATGGAGACGCAGTCATTGATAAAAACATCTTTTTGGGTTACCTTCCTGCTACTAATAAGGACTGGGATAAGTTTCAAATTGATGCTTACGGACTGATAAAGAGAATCTTTCCGGTTGAAAAGGAATATAATTTGATGCAGATAACATTGCGATTAAAAGAGTATTATCCTTTTTACCTTAAGAGATTAAGGATTTATTCTAATTCCCTCGTTTCTCCGGCTGACTTTGTTTTCAATAGACCGGTGCTTGAGATAGACGGGAGGAAATATTGGCTTAACGCCAGATTTAAAGATAAAGCAGATTCAAGAGATCTATGGTTTAGGCAGATAGTGCATCTTGAGAAAGGCAAGCATTATTTAGACAAGCTTGCAGATGACAGTTTTGGGGTGGAGCAGGTGGTATTAGAACTAGTTCGAAGTTCAAAATTCAAAGTTCAGAGTCAAAAGGAGGAGCCAGAGATTATCTTTAAGAAGATAAATACGACTAAGTATGAAGTGAGGGTGAATAGGGCGAGAGAGCCATTTTGGTTGGTGTTTAGTGAGAGTTTTCATAAGCAGTGGCGTCTTTACCAATTACCGATTACTGGTCACCAATTACCAGAATTTGAAGAAATTGTGGCCGAGTATCCGGAGTTAGGGGTGAAAGAGGCCAAATATACAATGAGGTTTGCTCCGGGAGATATCAAGTATTTACTTAAAGAGTCATTAGATGCCGAGCACCATTTAGTCAATGGTTATGCCAATGGATGGTATATAGACCCGAAAGAATTAGACTTGCCGGAAGATTTTACCTTAGCCCTGCATTTCTGGCCTCAGAGTTTGTTTTATTTAGGGTTAGGGATTTCGGGAATGACCCTTCTGGGTTGTGTGGGGTATCTAGGCTCTGGTATTGTGAAGACGAAGAGAAATAGGGGATTGGGTAATTAGAGATATGGAAGTATTCTAATGAATAAGGGACATAATAAGTACCTCTGCTATTTAAAGAAGAATCCGGGCTCAGGATTCATATTGGCTTTTATGTTTTTGTTAATCGTATGTGCCTTCCTGCTTATTTGTAGCTGGGAAAAGATTGCTCAGGGGATAGCTAACTGGGCATATCTGTTTCTGGTCATTGGGGTAGTCATAAAGCTGGTTCGGTCTTTAAAGGAGCGGGAGGATTAAGGAAAGTCCTTTAAGGAGAGAGGATGCTAAATTCACTTAAAGGGGAGATTGTAATCTTCTCTTTTTTTATTTTGCTGACCACAGTCATTACTTATCCCCTTATCTTTAATATGAACAATAGCATATTTGGCGACCCCGAATGGACATTCGATTCTCTTGGTTTCATCCACGGTTTATGGTCAATAAAGGATAGATTGTTAAACGATGTTAATCATGGACAGAACAATATGGTAGCCTATCCATTTGGGGTCAGTGGGGACACAGGCAAGTTAAAGTTATATACATCTCCTCTTGCCCCGCTGTTGTTATTAGTGGTTTGGAAAAACGAGATATTTGCTTATAATATTTATATTTTGGCTAGCTTTATCTTATCCGGGATTTTTATGTATTATCTATGTTTTTACTTAACGAAAAATAGGTTAGCCAGTTTAGCTTCATCTATTATATTTTCGTTCTGTTCCAATCATTTCCTGCAAGCGTTTTCGCATATGGGTATGGCGCAGATTCAATGGATGCCTCTTTATATCCTTTCTTTAATACTAGTATATGAAAGGAGGACATACTTAAGTGCGGTTTTTTGTGGCATAGCTTTTTCTTTGGTCGTGCTTATGAACTATTACTTTGGCTATTTTATGATCATTTTTACGGCGGGGATTATATTATTCAGAGTAGGGTATGGGGTGAGGGGTACAGGGCATGGGTTGCGGGATATAAGGCTAAAGACGTTGAAGGTGATAATACTAGCAGGGGTAGTTGCCTTAGTAATGATTTTACCATCTACATACGATACGATAAAAAATATAATCCAGCCACAAAAATCGGAGGCTGTAATTTCAACACAATATAGGCGAGCTTACAGTGACCTTTTTACATATTCAGCAAGGACATATGATTACTTGCTGCCTAGTGAGTATCATCCGGTATTTGGGGGGTTGACAAGAAAGATAGTAAAGGAAATTACTGGTGGGAAAAGGCATTGGGCGGAGAGAACGTTGTATCTGGGAATTACGCCATTATTTCTGGCGATAATGGGCGTAGTAGGATGGAGGAGACGCCGAAGGTTAAAGATAGCTAAGCTAGGCGGGAACTTTTATATCCCGCTTTTTTTGTTCTCAGCAGCATTAGCATTCTATTCCTCTCTGTCCCCCATTATCGGTTTCTGGAAGATTAAAATTCCAACTCCCTCATTTTTTCTCTACCGCATGGCGCCTATGTTTAGAGTGTACGCCAGGATGGGATTTGTGGTCACCCTGTGTGTGGCGGTGTTAGCCGGCTTTGGGCTCAGAGATATATTGGCAAATATCAAAAGAAGGAGGAAACAGATTGCTGTAGTCTTGACTTTTTCGTCTTTAATCCTTTTTGAATACACGCTCGTTCCTCCTTTTAGAAATGTGGATTTAAGTGAAACCCCTCCTATCTATAAATGGCTTGCTTCGAGACCTTCCGATGTAGTAATTGCTGAATATCCCTGGCTTAGATCTATAGACGAGAGACATTTCGAATATCTTTTCTACCAAAGAGTTCATCAGAAAAAAATGGTCAATGGTGCCCCTCGGGGAAGTTTGGGGGAGGCAATCATGAAAGAGGCAAGGTATGTTGACGACCCTGACACAGCTTCCCTCTTGAGTCATCTCGGGGCAAAATATGTAATTGTTCACAAGGATTCTTACGTTACTGAGGATATTCAAAGGATTAGCAAGAATCCCGGTTTAGTTTTTGTCGAGGATTTCCCCAAGGCGGTCGTCTATGAAGTTGTTGCTAAAAAGACCGATTTGGTTAAAGTGTTTTGGAAAAGTTTTGCTATGTGGGAAAGGTGGGATGATGGGGCGGCCTGGCGATGGGCCGGGAATAATGCTACTTTGTGGTTATGCAATACGAAGGAGGAGAATGTTCAAATTGATTTTGAGTTCAATGTCCTTCCCTTTCACAGGGAGAGGACTCTGGAGATATTTCTAAATGATGAGCTGGTAGAGAGTATGAAGGTTCCCGTTGTACCGGAGCCTTCTTTATCTCAGAGGGTTCCTTTAAAAATGGAGCTCATGCTCGGTGAAAATATAGTAAGGTTCTTCTGTCCTGAGGGAGAAACCAAAATAGACGATGTTCTGCATAACGGTGATGAGAGAAGTGTAACTTTTGGCTTCAGTAATTTTGAGATAGATGTTCAATGAGATCTAGCGATTAATGCCTAAATGCCCTTTGGATTTTGGTTTTGAGTTAAGTATTGTTATATCTATCCTGTCGATGTAGATGTCTGCGTTATCCAAGTAATGAATACGGAACTCTATATCAGAAACCTCTCTTTTAATTTCTAAAAGTGTTACTATCTCCGCATAATCATCAGATACCTGGAAATCCTTTTCGTATATCTCTTTCTTAGCATGTACGGTCGTTCCTTTAGATGAGACAACATCAAATACAGCTATGGCAGTAGATTTATCCCTAATATTTTCTGCCCTCATGGTTATTTTTGCCTCATAGGTACCGGCAGGAAACCTTTCGTACGGTCCCCACAGGAGAAATCCCTTTTGGGTCTTGTCTGTTCTGGCACATACAACAAATCTATTGCCGGTATCCTGCAGTCTATTCTCCTTTTTGTGGATTAAATGTTCAGCTTCATAGGTAATATAAAAAGGCCCGAGGACATTCTCCCTATTTTCTATAATTGAGTAGGCTGGCTTTTGAGTTTTCACAGAAATCACATTATTTTCTTTCCGGATCAATTCCTTATAGAGCATTAATCTGTCATAATCACTTTGAGGAACTACAGAATCTTTTCTAAATAGAACAATTATGATTATCGTGGAGAAAAGTAGTAAGAAGCTCCTAACTCTGGTAGCCAAATCTTTTATTCCCCTTCCTATTAGCTACAACTGTCCATGTTGCCCACACAACAATAACAAGGAGCCACCCGAGTATTAACCTGTGGTCGTTGCTTCCTGGGGTAATCATCTTTGGAAATAGCCCTCGCAGGTTTATCGAGTGAACATATGGAATAAAAGGATGGAGATGCTTATACAACCTACCTTGAAACCACATCGAATAAAAACCCAGGGCAATACCTAAACAACCCAAGAGATGATAAAACCATCTTGCTTTCGCAGCGTAGCAAACAGCATATCCTAGAAATGGAATGCAAAGACCAAGAATTGGCACGAGATACCTCCCGGGGGGACAGAAGCCGCCCCACCATTCCTTAAATGATGCGGTTCCTATATAAAAACTCAGGATAAAAAGAATCAGCCAGATAGCATCATTTCTTCTTTTCCTCCACATAAATACAGCGCCAGTAAGCGCGAAGAAATAGAACGGGCTGTAAGGGAGCAATCCGTGGTCTTGATCCAGAATAAGACCCAGAAACCCATTTGTAAAACTT
>SDBT01005505.1_pt1 | contig 21226 bp, 18 predicted proteins | sample 2277101 | NCBI WGS metagenome assembly SDBT01 (sample SAMN10404973, study PRJNA504765) | marine sediment metagenome | isolation source: marine sediment core GS10_PC15, 103 cmbsf | place: Arctic Ocean: Southern Knipovich Ridge | collected 2010
TCATGTAAATTTGGCGTTACACTTTTATACGGCGTTACCGACAGCGGGAAGACCGATCTTTATATAAGGGCAATCGAGGCAGCTTTGCAAAAGGGTAAAGCTGCTATCATGCTGCTTCCCGAGATTGCTCTGACCACCCAGACTGTTCAGCGTTTCAGTACGAGATTTGAAAAGATAGCGGTAATGCATTCGGGCCTGACGGCTGCCCAGCGTAATGTGCAGTGGCAGAAGATAAAGGCCGGAGAGGCTGATGTGGTTATAGGCGCCCGCTCGGCGGTTTTTGCGCCATTGCCGAGGCCTGGACTTATCGTTGTCGACGAGGAGCACGAGCCAAGCTACAAGCAGGATACCGTGCCGAGGTATAACGGGCGTGACGTGGCGATAAAACGTGCACAATTGTCAAATTCGCATTGTATTTTGGGCAGCGCTACACCGTCGTTAGAGACATTGTTTAATTGCCGCAGTAAAAAACATTTTAGCGTAGTGCATCTGCCCAAGAGGGTGATGAATTTATCTATGCCTGAAATGAAACTTGTCGATTTGCGAGAAGGACATTCGACACAGAAGGGCATTAACCTGATAAGTGAGCCGTTGGCTAAGCATCTAAAAGAGGTGCTGGCAAAAGATGAGCAGGCGATTTTGCTTTTGAACAGGCGTGGTTACAGTAATTTTGTATTCTGTGCATCGTGCGGTCATACGCTGCACTGCCGGAACTGCGACGTAACGCTAACCTTTCATAAATCCAAAATGCCCCACAGCGACCGAATGCGAACGATTACGGGAAAACATATCAATTATGGTTATGCGGTGTGTCATTATTGCCTGGCACAGACGTTAGTACCTGAAAAATGTCCTTTGTGCGGCGCCGGGTTTGCGATGATTGGACTTGGCTCGCAACGGCTTGAAGAAGAGTTGGCCAGAAAATTTCCTGATGCTCGTGTCTCAAGGGTGGACAGCGATTCTATGGCAGGGCGGGACTATTACCGTGTTCTAAAAGATTTTAGCGAGGGGCGAATCGATATACTGGCCGGGACACAAATGCTGGCTAAGGGTCTGCATTTTCCAAATGTAACGCTGGTGGGCATTATAAGCGCTGACACCTGCCTTTACCTGCCGGATTTCAGGGCGAACGAGCGGACCTTTCAGTTGATTTCTCAAGTGGCCGGTCGAGCGGGCCGCTCCGTGAAAAAGGGTACTGTGTTCGTTCAAACATTTTTGGCGAACCAGCCGGCGATACAGTTTGCCCTCAGCAATGATTTTAACGGCTTCGTTAAAGAGGAATTGAAGCATCGCAAGGCCTGTAATCTGCCGCCTTTTTGGCGATTGGCGGTTATCGTTATGCGTGATGAGAAATTTGACAAACTTGACGCCTCCTGCCGGGCGATGCGTGAAAAGATAGATAATATTGTCGAGCGTGATAATCTGGAAGTAATTGTTCGCGGCCCTATACCGGCGGTGATAAGTCGGATACAGCGTTTCCACAGAATGCAAATAATTATCCAGGCCCCACGAGCGGTAACTATCCAGCAATTATTTACCAGTCTGCGAGCAGCAGGGCCTATTCGGCCAGCGGTCAAGGTTGGTATAGATGTTGACCCTGTTAATTTATTGTAGCTTGCAATTCGGGAGCTAATGTGCTATATTTACATGTTTGATTTGTCGGGGAGTGGCTCAGTTTGGTCAGAGCGCTGCGTTCGGGACGCAGAGGTCGCAGGTTCAAATCCTGTCTCCCCGATTTTTGCCTTTGGCAAAAATCGGAGCAGGTGAGCAGATGGATAGGGGAACAGGTGATTATTATGCCCACCTGCGGTCTACTGCTCTCCTGTTCAACTGCTCTGGTTAGTCTATTATGATGCTGCTCTATATCGCCGTTTCCGTTCGGACAGCTATGCTGGATTTTATAACTTGCAAAACCGTAATGATTAGTAAGCCTCTGGTAGTTGGCTGTAAAAACTTCGGGATTACCGACTTTATCATTGGCGCAAGCGAGATTGACACCAATGATCCTACCGTGTAAGTCGTGAAGGCTGCATCTAATGTGGCAAATATGCTAGACGATGGGCTTTATGCGAAAACTGTAATGCTTCAGTCGGAATTGGATATTTTATCTAAGCATTTCGGCTGGAATCCTGACAACAGAAAGAACAGGTGAGAACCGGAAAGTTCAGAATTATAGAGGATCAATAGTCATTGGTAAAGATGTTAATCAGTTAACTAGAAAGCAAGACTTTGTCCACATTGTGATTTTATTGGTAATCGCTCTCGGCATAGGCATATACCTCATTCTTACAACAACTCTGATTGCAAAAGATGGAGTCAGTTATATACATTATGCCAAGGCCTTATCCTCCAATCCACTTGAGACCGTCCGTGACTGTTCAGATTACGCACCACCTGAATATACTCCTGGTTACCCATTTCTCATTCTTCTTACCCATAGAGTGGCCAATCTATTTGGAAGATTCTCCTCTGTTTTAAGTTGGATATATTCGGCTCAAAGTGTAACTTTGCTTTGCAGGCTGCTTGCACTCATTCCTTTGTACTTAATAGGGAAATTAATAGTAGGCAACAAACTTAGTTTTTGGGCAATTCTCATACTCGTAATACTGCCTGGCCCTGCAAAATTAGGAAGCGACGCGCTGCGGGATTGGCCACATATGCTGTTTTTAGCTACTGGCTTTCTGTTTCTGTTTTGGGCGGCACGATATGGAAAATGGTTGATGTTTGGTTTAGTTGGGGTTGTTGCCGGTCTGGGGTATATGATTCGGCCAATGTGTGCGCAACTGCTTGTGTATGGTGTTTTATGGTTAATTTTCAACATATTCAAACGGGAGCATAAATACAGCCTAAGTAGAACAAAGATTGTTGGTGGATTAGCTTTGCTCGTAATAGGGTTTGCTGTTGTGGCATCGCCCTATATGAAGATTAGAGGGGAAATTTTGCCCGCAAGACTTCAGCAAATCATAGAAAGTTTTTCCTACAGGTATGATAGCGACGAAATCTCTAAGCAGAACGGTAATATTTATCAAGCTAAGCTTGTGCCAGCTGATGTCGCTAAAGCGTTGTGGAAACTTGTTGATAAAATCAGTGCTAATTTGATGTATTTTTTTATACCTTTTCTGTTTGTTGGTATGTATTATTATTTTTGTAAAAAACCCGAAAACGAATCGGTTTTTTTTATAACAGCATTTATATTATTAAATATTGCAGGTCTAATTCTTCGATATTGCATCGGCTCTGCGCTGAGCAGCAGGTACGTATTGCCACTAACAGCATTTACTATATTTTTTGTGCCGGTCGGTTTGCAGGTTTTAGGTAGAGAGATAGATAAACTACTTTGTAAAACCATTTGTAAAAATGACAGATTAGAAGAGGGAGCGCGGCGATGGTTTTTTATTTTGCTTGTAGTTGGTCTTACTATTTGTTTGCCAAAGTTGTTCAGGCCGATTCGGATTGAAAAGAAAGACTATCGAACAGCAGCAGAATGGCTGAACAAAAACACCCCGGAAAATAGCTTACTCGCTATTTCTGGAATCGACCCACGGATAGTCTTCTATGCAGACCGTGAATCTACACAAGCTATGTCACAAAATGCGGATTATGCAGTAAAAATGCGTCGCAGCAATACTAAGTCTATTTATAAAGATGGCGTCTTCATGTTTAATGGTAAAGACGACTTCATAGATTCGGGAATAAACCCAATACCATCTTCAGGCGATTTCACAATATCTGGGTGGGTTTATTGTGAGGGCGAAGAGGCTGGTGAAACTGATAAATTTGGTACTGCTTTTGGTTCTTCTACCTATGAGAGCGTCAGTTCCGCGGTAAAAGGTATCGTCGTTAGAATCGATGCTACGGGAAACTTAAAAGTGTGCTGGGGTGATGGTATAACTTGGAATACCATAGTTTTAGTTAATGATATTACCACAACAAATAAGCAGAAGTGGCATCACATAACACTTGTTTATACAGAATGTGATGCAAGTTTAATAACTTATGTCAACGGCTCACTTGTAGGCAATGGGGTTCAGAGTTACGGGGATTCTGGTTATAATTTTCGCATAGGTCATTCAGGCAAGTTAAACAGTTCTGAGGCATTTTGGTATGGGAAAGTTAAAAGTTTGGAAACATTTAATAACGCTTTATCTTGTTCTGATATCGCAGATTTATACTCAAAAGAAAATATACCTGTAGAGTATCCCATCAAATACACTTTGAGCTTACGAAAATCACAGGTTGTCGTCTATCCACTTCCATTGATTTCCTTGAGCAAGGCGTTGAAGAATAATTAAACTCTTAAAACAAATACTGCACTTTCTATTTGGTGGAGAAGGTAAATTCGTCAATATGCGCCTTTGCCTTTTAGGACTATAGGAATTGTCCAGAATAATATTCTTATATCAAGCCCGAATGACCAATTATTAACATACCATACATCCCACCTAACCCATCGAGAGAACGATAAATCTGAACGTCCTCTTACTTGTGAAAGGCCAGTTATACCCGGCTTTACAGATAATTTTTCAATATGGTTGTGTTTGTATTTTCTTACTTCATCCGGCAGAGGAGGGCGTGGTCCTACCAAGCTCATATTTCCTTTTAAAACGTTAAAAAGCTGAGGTAATTCATCTAAACTGTATTTCCTTAAGAATCTACCTACTTTCGTCACACGAGGGTCTTTTTTAATTTTAAACATAACGTTATCTTTTGATTCATTTTTTTCTAACAACCCGTCTTTTAATTTATCCGCATCTTTGAACATTGAGCGAAACTTGTAGAAATTGAACGTTCTACCTTTAAGTCCTAATCTTTTTTGCACATAAAACACTGGTCCTGAGGAATCGATTTTTATTAAAATTGCTATAATTACACACGGAATGAACAGCAGAGTCATTAGAATTAAAGAAGCTCCCAGGTCTAAGAATCTCTTAGAACTCATTTCTGAGACACGGTTTTTTCGTGTCTGATAAGTAAGTAACGGAATAATTCCGAGATAACTTATACCTAAGATTGGTAAAGGCTCTTCTAAATGCTCAGGGACCACACTTACCCCTAATCGCATTTTCTGTGCCTGTGTTATCAATTCCAGAACAGGTTTTTGTGTAAAGGGCATGGTAACAATAACCTCTTCTACAAAGTACTTTTTGGCTATCGCGATAAAATCTGAAAGCTCACCTAAAACGGGTATGCCATCTACGTTACCTTTTTTGTGCTCATCTAAGACACCTATTACTTTTAAGCCCAAATATTGATGTTTCTTAATCTCTGCAAAAACCATCTTGAAAATTTCACTAGCTCCGACAACTAATATATTTATATTGCGGTAACCTTCTCTGATAAGTTTTCTCAAGATGAGCCTCTTAATAATTCTCCATCCTCCCAAAAGTATGCAAATCAAGCCGAAATTTCCAGCAAAAACAAGGCGCGAAAAGAACTTATACTTCGTGAAGAATACAACCGAACCTACTATGATGCTCGTATAAAAGATTCTTATTATTACTTGCTGTAGTTCTTTGGGAATGCTCAGATTTCTATTGGTGCTGTATAGATGTTTGTTTTTGAAGGAGATTACTATGAATATGGTCCAGAGAGCGAAAACGAGACAATGTTCTGTGAAATTGGGCAAGTAAAATCTAACAGAAACACCATCAAAGGAATTATACCTAAGAATATAAGGCACAAAAAAGCTTATCAACATAAGAAGCAAATCTGTAAGAATATAGATAGGTTGTGTTTTTCGCGAGAATTTGATCATAAAACATGTCTTTTCAACAAATAATTAAACACGAGTTCTATATATTTTCACTTATCTTTCACCAGCAAGAGTGTTTTTGTAAACTTGCAGCACCTGCTCGGCTATGTTATCCCAATTGTACCTTTGCCTGACCATCTCTATTTGTTTTGCCTGTTCTTCCTTTGACAGGGTACCTTTCCTTATCTGGTCGTCCAGTTTTTTGGTTAACGCTTCTTCATTTCCAACGGGAAAGTATCTATTCTCGTCCAATCCAACTTCTTTATTTGGAGCGATGTCGCTGACAAGTACTGAAAGACCATAACTTAATGCTTCAAGAAGGGCTATGGGAAGACCTTCGTAATAGCTCGGCAGTACAAATAACGCAGCATGGGAATATATCTCATTTAGAGCCTCTCCCTGGATAAAGCCGGTAAGCACAACGTTGCTATTATCTGCCGCCTGAGACTTCAACTGTCGACTGTATGCCGTTTCGTGATCGGCGTCTCCGGCAATAACCAATTTCCAATTGGTCTGGAGATTGGAAAACGCTGAAATAAGGTTATGCAGTCCCTTTTCCGGAACAAATCTGGCAACAGCCAAGATGTATTTGCTGCGAGTAAGCCCCAAAGATTTGATGTGAATCGATTCCTTTGAACGCTCTGGAAGTGCTATTCCATTCGGAATCAGATGAGCATTTTTGCCAAATTTCTTTTTAATCTGTGTCTTTATACCTGATGAAATGGCGATGACTTGGTTAGCATACTTACATCCAAGCCGCTCGCCCAGTTTCAAAACGGTTTTGGCCAACCATCCCCACTTGGCCCGTCTGTAATCCGGCCCATGATGAGTCATTACCACTTTCATACCTAAAAGGCGAGCCAGTGGAACGAACAATGATGGACCGATTGCATGGAAATGTACAATGTCAGGACGTATCCTTCGTGCAAGCAAAACTCCGCGTAAGGTGTGAGAAAATGCCTCGGTATACTTATTCTTGGGGCAGGCCAGTGGTAATAAGCGAACACCTTCGCAGTTAATAACATCTGGGCTTGTGTACGGCTGCCGACTTAAAACGATGATTTTGCAACCCCTTTTACTGAGTCTTGAATAAAGATTATGACAGTGCGATTCAACCCCGCCTTGAATATTTGGAAAACCACGTGTACCTAAGACTGTTACTTTCATTTTTTAATACACCTGTTATTAAGGTTAAGATTAAGACCTTTGTTGAGGAATAGTCTTAATTTATTTTTAAGAATCCAGGTTATAGGTATTTTGAGATTGTCCCGCATTGCCGGAGCAACATTTCCTATCATCCAGCAGTTTCTTTGACAACTCTTAACCATTTGCCTAACTTCTTGAGCTTGTCGGCTATTCCAAATCTCATCCCATGATTGAGTTTTCAAATTCCCCATGGCTTGTTTTTCATCCATCCCATTACAGGCAAGCCCAACGCCGCAGGGGTCAACGAAAAAGTAATACTTTCCCAACTCGCAAGCAAGGAAGCGCTTGTTTTCATAAATATAGTTAATCAGCCCCCAGTTAAAATAAGCTCTGAACCAATCCTTAGGTCTCTTGGAACGAAGAAATTCTTTAACTAGCTTTTTAAGCTCACCACAGACCAGTTCCTTGTCATCAATTTTATTGTCCCATTTGTGAAAATACTGAGAGTTATGAACAGCAGCTGTGGCAAACTCATATCCCAATCCCTTAGCCAAATGGTATAGCGGCAAAAGGTCCCGGCAATTGGAATCCTGCACCGTCATAGCAAAGCCAATGTCTTTAATGCCCATCGCACGCAATCTAAGAAGAGTTCTTAATCCTCTATCAAAGCCATCGGGAATACCGCGAATTTCATCATTTGTCTTCGGCAGACCTTCAATGCTTATTCTTATCCCGATGTTAGGATATTTTTCGCAGAGAGATACAATTCTATCTGTAAAATAACCGTTTGTGCTGATTACGATTCGTTTCGTTTTTCTTTTGAGGATTTCAACGATTTCCGGCAAGTCTTGGCGAATGAAAGGCTCTCCACCGGTAATGTTTGTAAAGGAAGTCTGAGGCAGTTTCTTTATCTCTGTTAAACCTATCTCCTCTGACGGTTTGGACGGATTCTTCCAAACCTCGCACATATTGCATCTGGCATTACAACGATATGTCACTATTATCGAACTGTAAATCTTTGTTTTTTTTGACATTGATAAATAATCTTTACGAAACACACTCATTCTATGGTGCCACTATTTTTCCAGAACAACCATCCAAAAATTCTGGCAGTTTCTTTTTAGCACATAATACGCTTTTTTGAAATACAGAGGCAACGCTCTAAAATTAAAAGTTCCGCTTGTAAATAACAGCTTCGCCTGCAGTCTTTTGCCAGCGTTTATAACATATGACCAATCAGAAGCTGTTACACCTGGCAGCTTCATAATAAAGTTTGAACCAGAATCAAAGTATTCCCAGTGATCGATACATTTTTTGTCAATAAGATTATGTCTTTTTGCAATATTATATAACTCACTGCCCGGATAAGGAGTTGTCATCGACCAGCCAAAAAGATGAAGTTTCTTTTCATTTATAAGCTGCTTGGCAAAATTCAGAGTTCTTAGTGAATCGTCCTTGTTTTCGTAACAAAGCTGGCCATCTTTTTCCCATACATTGAAAGCCATAAATAAACCGAAGCATTTGATATGGCTGTCTTTAAATTTATCAAGTGCCTGGTTGATCTGCTCAACTGTTTGCTTTTTATCTATTCCTTCTAATGTCCTGTCATTGGCACTTTCCAAACCGAAAAGCCCCATCCAGAACCCCGACTGTTTCAGCTTTGCAACGAGTTCAGAATCAATATTATCAACTCTCATTTGTGCTTTCCAGGCAATATCAAGTTTTCTCCTAATGATCTCGTCACAGACTTCTTTTGCCCATTTTTTATTTCCGTTAAATTCATCTGTCTCGTCAAAAACTTCTCTAATTCCATAGTTTTCTACTATGTATTCCATTTCATCTACCACGTTTTGCGGAGACCTCAGGCGATACCATGGCTTTTGCAGTTTCCAGACGGGGTTTGAGCAATATGTACAATTAAATGGGCACCCACGAGCAGAAATAATATTTGTATCACGATTATATTTTTTATACATGTAACCAGGATATTTTTTTATATCGAGCAGGTCTCTTGCTGGAAATGGTATTTTATCAAGGTCATCGATAAGAGGCCTCATTGGGTTTTTCTTAAACCGCTCATTATCCATTACAGCTGTTCCAATAATACTGTTAATATCCATAGAAGAGCTATCTACTTTTTCAACTATCTCAAGGAAAGTTTCTTCTCCTTCACCAATTACAGCGATATCAGCTTTACTGTTTTTGAAACAATCTTCGGGAATAGTTGTCGGGTGTGGCCCGCCCACCACGACATAGATCTTACCATTTCTTTGTTTCACCTCATTTATCAGCCGGTATGCACCTGTGGCAGCCTGTGTAGTGAAGGAAACGCCGAGGATTTCAGGATCAAATTCGATGATTTTTTTTACCAACTCAGTTCTGTTTTCTTTATATCCGTCAATAGCCCGGATTTGCAGGTCGTTTCTTCTTTGACGTACATAGGAAGCCAGATATAGAATCCCAAGCGGCGGATATATCTGCCCTGTAATTCCAAAGGTTTTTAACGGAGGAGCATTTACGAGCAATAGTCTCATTCACTTATACTTTCAAAAATCTCTATGCTTTTTTTGGCAGAATCTTTCCACGAAAACTTTTTTATTTGCTCAAAACCTTTTTCAATCATTTGTTCCCTTTTGGCAGAGCCAAAGGGCATCAACTTTTTTTTTCGCCAAGCGAAAAGGTGAAATAAAAATGTGCCACAGTATATTAAGAATTGGACGGTTGGCAGTAATAGAGGTTCTGACAATTTTCCAGTTATCAGGCATTTTGCCGAAGTCATCGTCGAAAGTTCTCTCGGTATAGATTATATACTCATTGTTTTTATCAATTTCTTTTAATTCAAAGATTATGTTCTTGAGGACATGCCAGACGCCTGATTTGGCCGAATCCATTATAGCACTAACGGCAATACGCATGAATAACTCTTTCTGGGTTAAATCATAGTATTATTTTTTTCGACAGATAAAGACAACCGTTCTGGTAAGTAAGTCATCTTTATTATAGTCCTCTGCCGTCAGATTATTTTTGAGATCTTCCGTTAAATATTTTTCCCCTTCGAACGTAAGTTTCTCCTCGATAATTTTGATATTATTTCTAAATATTTCCCGGTATTGGTCAAGAGTCAATTTATTCAAATAAGTATTAATAGGAAATCGGTTTTCGCGTAAATGATCCCAAACCGGGACTTTATCAGAAGGATTATTCTCGGGATCAATCCATTCAATATTATGACCGCCGGATAGGCTGGGGAAAAGATGAATACCAATCCATGCCAGACCACCGGGTTTTAGCACCCGGTTAACCTCTTTAAGCGATTCGGATACATTGTCAACATGTTCAAAAACCCAGGTTGAGTAAGCAAAATCGAATGTATTATCAGCAAATTCCATTTTTGCCGCATTCATTAAACGACAGTCTAGTGTGTTTAAATCAAAATGTTTCTGGTATTGTTCCTTTAAATCTTTATAATATTTTTTGTCAAAAAGCAAATGGCGGATAAGTGATTTAATTGCTCGTTCAAAACCGTTGATTTTGGCGACTTTAAGGAGTAATTTTAAGTTCATTTTGTATGTGGGGATTTCCATGTCAATACCGGTCACCTCAGCGCCGTCGGCCTGAAAAAGAACTACTTGAGAGGCATTTTGACCGTTGCCGACATCTAAAATTCTGGATGTTTCTATATCTGAATCCGAATATTTTTTAAACGCATTGAGAAGTATAAGGTGATCTCTGAGTGCACTATCAACACCGCCCAAATGACCCTTTTTGAAAGCTTTAAAAATATTAAATGATGATAGTAACCGGAAATATAAAGAGATTTTTTGGCTGCTCATTGAGGATTTCATGAAGTTCTCTTTCTTTTATCATTCCCAAATAGTTTTAGGGTTTGATTACTCTATACAATTCTAAATTTTATCTTTGCAAAGAAAAGATTTTTCTTCACAGCTTGAGGAATTCAAGCAGGCGTGCCAAAGCTTTTTCCGAAAGCGGGAGAAATATCTGCCGGAATTGCAAATGCTGCTGACAGAAAACTTTCACATCCAGGCCGCCTTAAAACAGGAAAACTCAATCGTAAGCAGTATACATTATTGTTCGATACGTTCTCATAAACCTTCATTATTCTTTGATTTGGTTTCTTAGATATTAAAGCTTCATATCTCAAGCTTGCTGGATTTGCTATCACGTCTTAGCCACTGCCAATGCTCTTTTATTCCTTCATCCAGACTAACCAAAGGATTCCATCCGAATGTCTCCTTTGTTTTACGAATGTCAAGCACAATTCTCTTGACATCATATGACCGTGCCGGCTGACTAATGACTTCCAGTTCCTTGCCCAGAACATTAGAGATCATATCAATAATATTATTTACAGAATAGCCAACTCCATAGCCGGCATTAAATATCCCTACATTTTCACATTTACCCGCGATGACACACAAATTCACAAGATCTTGCACAAACAAGTAATCTCTAACCACTTTTCCATCACCCCAAACTATTAAGAGCTCACCGTTGATCACATTATGAAGAAAAGTTCCTATTAGCCCCTGAACACCTACGTGCCCTTGCCTAGGGCCATAAACATTAGAAGCCCGCAACACAGTCGCACGAATACCATAAAGGTCCTGATACATAAACAAATAATTTTCAACAGCCGCCTTGATAATTCCGTAAGAACATATGGGCCTTAGCAAATGTTTCTCTGATACGGGTTCTGTTTCTGGATTGCCATAAACGGTTCCTCCTGAAGATAAAAAAACTATCCTTTTCACTCCGGTTTTTACCATTTGATCGAAAAGCTTGACTGATGTAATTAAATTCCCCTCAATATCGGCAACAGGATTAAATAACGAAGTACTCGGTACAGTAGTACTGATAAGATGATAAACTACATCGATCCCATCTAATGCTTCCGCCACAGCAAACGTATCATTGAATTCCCCAATTTGGTAATCAACATCCGGCAAAGATGAACGAAATTTTTCCTGCATACGGTCAAATACCCTAACCGACCAGTTGCTCTCAAGTAAACCGTCTACTAAATGTGAACCAATAAATCCATTACCGCCTAAAACTAATGCTTTCACTTTAAAACATCCTTGTATATCTGTATCAGGTGATTATAAAAACTTTCATCGTTGAATTCTTTATCCGCAAATTCTTTTGCTGTTCGGCCCATTTTAACAGCTATATCGGAATTATTCCATAAAACTCGTATACATTCCGCCAATGCTTTATAATCTTCCGCGGGATAAGTCAGCCCATACTTACCGTCTTCTACGAGCTCTTCAATTCCGCCGCGACAGGAACCAATAACAGCCTTGCCCCTTGAAAACGCCTGCAAAATAACATAAGGAAAATTTTCATGCCATATAGAAGGTACAATAACAAATCTTGCTTTCTTTAAATAAATATCAAGCTGCACACCCCATTTAGGCCCAATGAATTCAACATTTTCAAGTTTTAATTTTTCTACCAGCGACATCAAATGAACTTTTTCGGGGCCTTCGCCTACTATTACCAGCTTTTTATCAGGTAATTGATCCATAGCTTTTAGCAATACATCTACACCTTTTTCAGGGAAAAATCTACCAAAGAACATGCAATAATCACCATACTCATAACAAGCCTCATATTCAGGGCTATTGAAAGGATTTACTAACTTCCGCCACTGTAAATCTTCAGCTCCCCAAAATTCTTTAGTCTTTTCTGCCATAAAATCATTGGCAAAAAGAAAAGTGTTTACGTTTTTTCTTACTAAATTGAGTTTATGGTGAATATAAGCTTCCAAACAGCTCGCCATACTGAATGCTAATGAATCATGGCAACACCTGTTGATAACGGCATGATAAAATTTCCCTCCCTTGCAATCTTGACACAATCTTTGATGATGAAACATTTTCTGGTTCGGACATATGTGTTTATAATCATTGCATGACATCACAACCGGAACTTCAGCCTGCCTGCAAGCATCAAGTATTGACGGCGAGATATGCGAAAAAATTGCAAACACATGCACTATGTCAGGCTTAAAATCTTTCAGCAATTTCCGCATCTTTTTTTTAGCATCAAAAGAGTAAACTATTTTTACAATCTGCGATGCTCTTTTTAGCAGATTATTTTTATGAAACTCTGGTGCTTTAACAAAATACGATGAATATTGACTTGGTTTGTTTCGAGGATCAATCGTAGAAAAACAAGTTACCTGATGGCCATGCTTTTTGAGAACTCGTTCAGCCTCAAAAAAGAAAATTTCAGATCCACCAGTTACGTGGAAAAATTTATGTACAAGAAGAACCTTCATTGCCAGCCCTTTATTGCTGCTTTCTTTACCTTAATTTTTCTACAAACAAAAACGTCTCCACCTCTCAAATACTTCTTTACCCTAGCGTCTTGATCCACCACCATTAACCAGGTCAACATAATTAACAAAAAGTTCCTTGTCAGGGTAATCAGGATTTTCAGGATGGTCCATCCCCCAGTAAAAGACCTGGTGGCCCTTCTGAGAAAGCAGCTTACCAGTAGCAAGCGTACAAATAGCATCCCCACCCTTGGGATAAAGAAACTTATTTACTAATAATATCTTCATGTTTGACAGAAGTCCTATCTAAGTGGTATGCAGAAATATACATACCCACCATTGCAAAATACGTGAAAGAAACAAATGCACAGTTAAGCCCTGAGACACACCCCATCACTCCAAGAACAAGTATAAAATAACGCAAGACTCTGCCTATTTTACACATAATTCTTTCGTTAATACTCCCATAAAACCCAATGATTTTTTTTAAGTAGAAAAAAATTGATGTCCAAATTGCCAAATATGCTGACAATCCAACCAGCCCGTATTCACTCCATATCCATGGCCAGAACGAATCAAGAGTACGGAAATTTCCGGAAAAGTTCCTTAATCCTTCCGGCCAGTTGACATAATAGGGAGAATTCCACAAACTCGCAGCAAGGCTTCCAAACATACCTGGTCCTACACCAAAAATTGGATGTTCTTTTAAAATTTTTACTGACTCAATAAATGTAAACCCCCTATAGTATTTGCTCATATCATAGGTTTGGATTTCGGTAAAGAGTATAGGAGTTATAACAACTACCAGCACTATACCAAGGGGAATTAGTTTTTTATTGAGAAGACATAAAATTAAACCAAAGCTTAACCATGCTTGTCTTGAAAAAGTTAAAAAGATAGCTACAGGTAATATCAACGAAAAAAAGTTTTTTTTAGCGGTCAATTCCATTAATGGCCAAGGTAGAAAAAAAATCAATGTCATATATAATCCAAGGTAATTATGTGAGCCAGTTCCAGTTAGAGAAATAACTCTATGTAAACCGAATCTTTCTTGCTTTGTAACAAAGATATCGATACCCCAATTCCATACTCCTGCTGCAATCACAGCACCAATAGCAACAACAGCAATGACAAGTCCAACTTTCCATAATCCATTTAATAGTTTAATAATATCAGTTTTTTTATATCGCAAATTTGCAAATATATACAATACAAGAAGGGTTTTTAAAGCGTCATAGACACCAAATAGGCCTTGAAAAACAGCTACTCGATTCCATAACAAGGATATAAAAGCAATAGCAAGAAATATGATAATCCACTTTGTTAGAGGTAGCCTTGCAATTTTATAAACGGTCGGCTTTATGAGCACGAACGATATAAGAACGTATAACGAGATAACCGAAGCAGCTTCATCTAAATAACGTACAAAACAGAACCAATCAACATTGCTATTAGTTGCGAATGTTTCAATAATTTTCTGAAACGGTAGAACAAATATGACAAGCAGAAGGAAGTGTTTAAGTTGTTTATTGGCACTGAAAAATGAATTGAACCTGATATGGCGGGGTTCTTTCTGCATGGTATCTTTCAAGAGTTTGTGTACTTAATGGTTTCTACAAATTTCTCCACCATATTCTTAAGGTCGAATTTCCTGATGGTTGCCTGGCTGTATTCGGCGGTGGCATTGGGGTCAAATTTGTCTAACAGTGTTTTACGCAGAACATCTGACAACTGGGTTTGGTCTCTGATGAAAAACCCGTTGACACCCGGCTTGATCAGGTCTTTTTCCGTCCCGTCCGCTTCCCCGACAATTACGAACTTTCCAAAAGCCATTGCCTGATTTATGGCTAATCCTCCCCGTCCGGGAATTACAAAAATATCACACAAGGCAAAATATTTTCCTATACCATCTACTATTTTACCCAAAAAATGACAATCATCTATTTCTTTTTGCTCAGCTAAAGACTCAAGAGATTGTCGCTCAGATCCGTCTCCAATGATCAGAAGGCTGATGTCTGGTATTTCTTTTTTAAGCTCGCTGAACACGCAAATAAGTTCGTCAACCTTCTTCCACTTGTCCAGCGTTCCTACGTAAAGTAAAACTTTTTTCTCGAATAATGCAAGTTTTTTTCTTATTTCGTTAACCTTTGAGGGGTCCGACTCGAGATGCCGAGCTTCCTGCAAATATTTTTCAACATCCACAGTATTTTGAGCAACAAATATTTTCTCTTCGCTTACTCCAAGAGAAATAAAATAGCTTTTTGCAACGGAGCTGTAAGCAATAACTGCATTAGCCTGGTTGAGCAAAAACTTGTTGACAGGCTCAATCAGTTTTCGGGCGAGTCCCATGGGTTTGTCTATTTTGCGCCCGCTGCCCCAGATAATTAGTGGTACGGAAAATAATTTGCAGTAAAACCATACCGCCATATTATTGACAATATTGGTTAGTCCTTCCGAAATAACCAGTGTCGGTTTTTCCCGGCAAAGCTGATAGAACAATCCCGGAAACCATACTAACCAAATTGGAAGGTTTTTAGTCTGTATTCTCAGTTTAAGCGACCATAATTTTCTACCTTTGAAGCCTTCGATTTTCTGTGATGTTTTCCAAGAACTGTTTTTTTCACCCGGTCCATAAAAAACAACCAAATTAATTTGTTCTGCCACTTTTTGAAAGAGTCGTACTCTATAGTGAGGACATATACACTGAATTAGAACTACCTTACCACTATGGCTTTTCATGGTTTTTTCCCAATCCCCCAAAAGTTTGATGCAAATCGCCGAGATAAGCTAAAGGGTAAAACTTGAATAAGGTCTATGAACCAAATCAAATGAAATCCCCTAACTCCTGAAATATCTACAAACACTTTGCGATATTAAAAACCAAATTTTTTTCAGCAACTGTTTTAGACAGTCTAAACTAAAACTATATAGATGAGTTGTATGCCCCTTAAAGTAGTGATCTCTTAGGATAAACCGTGCGATACTTTTCTCGACCGGCAATGCAATAATAATTATCCCTTGCCTCTTAAGTACTCGATAGCTTTTTCTAAGCAGTTCTATTAGTGCATTTACATGCTCTAAAACATGAGAGCAAAATATCACATCGAAACTTTCAGATTCAAAGGGTAATTTGCTATTTATATCAGCCCTTACTCCATGCAGTCCTTTTTGTAGCAATCCTTCGAGATTAGAAACGGAGGCGTCAATTCCAACAGAATCTTTGCTGAATTTCTCAAGATATACCCCTCCACCACAACCCATGTCAAGCACCTTTTTGCCTTTAACATAGGGCCATATATACTTAAATGATGCAGCATAATGCCCCTTGTTGTAAAGATTGGTGTATTGATCCACCGTTTTTATTTCGCTCACTCTGAATTACCTTTCGTTAACTGAAATCTTTCACATTTAACGTCTTTTTAAGAAAAAATAAGAAAAATATACAAGTAATAGAAGTACTTAATGCAATACCACATACGCCAAACATCTTCATGAAGATAAGGTTGAATACGATATTAAGGGCACAACGAGAAAAACCACATATCATTAATATTTTTGTGTTTTTTAACACCAAATGAGCCTGAAAATAGACCAGCGCCACCAAATATGGCAGCATGCCAACCAGATAACATACCCACACCCAGCCTACTTCGGGCAATCTTGCCTGGTTAAACGCCCCTCTTCCAAAGGCCAGATTCACAATCGGCTGATGAAAAAGAATTAGCACAAGCATAATTGGCAATGTTATAAAACTTACCGCTTTTGCCGCTTTCCTGACATCTTTTTTTAGCCTTTGCTGACCTGATTCATAGTGTCGTCCACTCCAGTACGAAAGAAGTGTTACCATTAAGCCGGTGCTTATAAAGGTTGCCGGAATCATATACAGTCTCTCAGCGTAATATAGAACAGATACACTTCCCTCTCCAAGCCAGGAGGCCATAATTTTATCTATAAAAGGATTTAAGCCTACTGCCGCCATACCTACTATTTGGTAAGACGCAGTCTTAAAAAACTTTAAAAGCGTAGACTCAATTTGAAGGGAAAACCTCAGCTTAAAAAGGTCTAACCGCTTAGTAACAATCAATAAAACAGCTAAGCGAATAATCTCACCTACTACGTAGCCGAGGGCGATTGAATGTATTCCATATACATCTTTGAAAGCGAATATAATAGCTAAATTAACCACCGCTCGAAAGGCAGGTGATATGGCAGGGAAAGCGAATTTCTTATAAGTGTTTAAGGTCCCGGCTAAAACGCTTGTCCAGCTTAGAAATATAATGAGCGGAGCCGTCTCAATCAGTAATCGATGAACCAATCCTAAAGTCTGCCCGTCAAATCGGGTTATTACGGACAAGACCGGCTTGATGACCAAAATAAACAATCCTGCCAGAACAAGAAGCCCAACGCCGCTGACACCTAAAATGCCTCCTACAAATTTGCCGACATCTTCGTTATTTGTCCTTGCCTTGGCTATGTAAGGAACGATTACACTTACCACGACCGGAGCAAAGATGCCGGATAAGAACAGTAGCAGCCCGTAAGCGAAGAAGAAAGCGTCCGTCTCTTCGCTTACTCCAAACCAGGCCGCGATAAAAAATGGAATAAGAAAGCCTACCGCTTTGCCTATAGTGCTCCAAATTGTGGTTGTTACCGTATCCCGAACCAGCGGGCGTTTATAAAGCTTGAAAACTCTTTCGATCATTAAAATTCGTCGTCTACTCAGCGAATTTTGATTTATGTGCAACTATAACTACTGTGATTCAAATTGTTTTGAACAGCATTACTTATTCCTTGTCGTGTGATTATTTCAGCGATCCTTTCCACAGCTTTGCCGTCCCAAAACTTCGGGATTCTATTCCTGTTGTCTGCGCCACCTTCCATTATTTCACGATAATGTTTCAAAATATTCTGAGCACTAACATGTACTAGCCGGTTCGTTCCCTCAGTAATCGTCACCGGCCGTTCAGTATTCTCCCGGAGCGTCATACACGGCACACCCAAAATCGTCGTTTCCTCCTGTACTCCGCCTGAGTCGGTTATTACTAACGCCGCATTGCTCATTAAACACAGAAAATCCAGATAGCCAACTGGCTCAATCAGTAGCAGATTTCCCATAGCTTGGGCCCAGCTGGCTAACTCCGTCCCGTTAATATTATTTCGCACACGAGGATGCATCGGAAATACCAGCTTCATCTCTTTTTGAATCTCTTCAAAAGCCATTAATATCTCACCAAGCTTTTCCATATCATCAACATTGCTTGGCCGATGCAGCGTAATTACCACATACTCTTTGGACTCAAGCCCAAGCTGGCTCAGCACATCTGACTTTTGCGACTTCTCGCGATTGGCCATCAGGGTATCAATCATAACGTTGCCGACAAAATGAACCTTGTCTGAATCAGTCCCCTCATTTTTCAGATTCTCAACTCCAGATTGCTCGGTAACGAAGAGTAAATCACTTATGCTGTCAGTCAGGAGACGATTAATCTCTTCAGGCATCGTTCGGTCGAAACTGCGAAGCCCTGCCTCGACATGAATCAGCTTAACCCCCAGCTTAACCGCAACAAGACCGCAGGCAATCGTGCTGTTAACATCACCGACAACCAAAACATAATCTGGCTCAAAATTCAGAACAACCGGCTCAAACCGCTTCATAATCTCAGCCGTTTGAACCGCATGGCTGGCTGAGCCTACCTCCAGATTTATATCCGGCCTAGGGATATTAAGCTCATCAAAAAAGAGTTTGCTCATGTTTTCGTCATAGTGCTGACCTGTGTGAACAAGTAGCGGTTCAAAATTATCGTTGGCCTTGAAAACCTGTATCAGCGGCGCTGCCTTGATAAAATTAGGCCTTGTCCCACATACACAAATAATTTTTATCATAATATCTTTTCTATTATTTTTTTTCTATCCAATTTGTAATACTTATCATATTAAGACAAGCCAGAAATTACACACCAAAAAGCATCATCTGGACATACTCCGTCCCTGTGGGTTGCTATTAACCGCTGATAATGCTACCCATTTTATTTGTTTCTATAAAGCTCAAGCCTGTTTTTTAGACCTTCTAATAAAAAGGATGTAAATACCGCTATCATTAATGCTACTGCAAATACTATGGCACTCTTCTTGACTGTGCCTTTAGCAATCGGAGATATCTTGGGATTTTCCGAAACAGGAGCACTTGCCGAAATTCTATTCTCTATCTTTTTAATATATGAAGCTAAATAATCCTTCAACTCCGGCTTTTCACATTCGCCGACTAAATCTATCAAAAATAATTTAAACAGATTTATCGTATAGTCATTGTCGGATGATAGTTTGCCGTTCAACTCAGCAATCACCTTAGCATTCAAGTCCAACAAATCTTTATAATATTTGTAGCGTGCTGCATCAGTTTTTAATTCCACTTGTAGTTTCACAATCTTTGATTCTATTGCCTGTATCTGATAAGATAATGGCAGATATTGGCTTTGGCCGCCAATATCAAATTGAAGTACAACGCCGCCTTTTTCTTTATCCAGGGCTGCAACATCTACTTTTTTTAGTCCGGCAAGTATTTCATTGTTATTCTTCAGGGCAAGTTCCAAACCGAACTTAGTATTTTCAATGTTTGCACACCTACTATTATATCCCCTTATGCTGGTTGATAACTGCCCTCGAATTATATACAAAAGAGTTACTTTTTCAAAATTATGCCTTATTACCAAAGCTATTTTCACAAGGTTCTCTTCAGATTTTCCGGTTATTGTCATATTCAGCAAAAACGCTTTCATCTCTCTGATCTTCTCTATATAGCCAAGGTTCGTCACTTTTAATTCAGAAAGGTCTATGAAGGAAGGGGATACTTTAAACTCAACAAATTTCTCTGACTCACCCTCGCTGGTTTTTCTTATTAGCTTAGCATATTCATCAAGTTTATTTTTTTGTAATTCATCAATTATTTTATTTAAATTCTCTTTGCTATAGAATCTGCTGGACAATATACGGTAGTTTTTTTCATTAAGATTCCAATTGCTTACATCATCTCTTACATCATCTCTTACATCATCTCTTACATCATAAACATAAGTTACCTTATAGGTTCTTGGATAAATAAACAACGTGATACCAATGATTAATGTTGGCAAAAGCGTCGCCAGAAAGATAAACAACTTGTGTTTCCAGAGAACGAGAGAATAATCTATGAGATTCATCTCATCTTCATAGACGCTCGCTTCTTCATGAACATTGTTACCTGTAGTTTGTTTGCCCGAACCGTCATTTTCTGAATCTGCCATATTATTGGCCTCCTGCCAGAGTTTTAAAAGTACCCAAAAATCCTCAAAACTATACACAAAAACGCATTATACCAATTGGGATTAATTCTTGCGCCCCACTGTTATTCCCGCGAAAGCGGGAATCCAGTTTTTGTCATATCCAAGAGTGTCAGCGATGGGTAAATCGCTGTTACGCAGTAATTTGCCCTCACAACAAGCGCACATATTAAATCCAATTGGTATTATTCGTGTTGTGTTGCCACGTTATTCTTCAGAGCGTTTTATTACCTATAATTCGGATTCAAAGATTACTCCCCACATCAATAATCAAGCATTTTTTTGACCTCTAAATAGTATTTTTAAAACTGGATACATATTTTGTGTGCCGTCTTATTTTTTTGGGCATAACACCGCATCTATTTACTATCACTCATTTTTTTGCATTCTCATTAATTTAAAATACTCATCTGCAGGGACAATGTGATAGAACCCATGTTTGCGAAGTATCAAGCCGTTTTTGATAGCACAATTTTCCCCAACAAAAAAACCAAACAAAAACACAGCAATTATAATTCCAATTCCAAGCATAATATACATTTTCACACTCCTATTGTATTTGAGCTAACGTTTAGAATTTACAATTCATTATATTCGGCTTGAAAATAGCTTTCCTGCTTAGAAACTTTTCTCGGCCTCTTGCTAACTCGTAAGTTTTCTGCAAGATGGATGATAAACGTCAAGGCTACAGCTTTTAACAGGGCCTTTTTC
>SDBT01005506.1_pt1 | contig 21223 bp, 23 predicted proteins | sample 2277101 | NCBI WGS metagenome assembly SDBT01 (sample SAMN10404973, study PRJNA504765) | marine sediment metagenome | isolation source: marine sediment core GS10_PC15, 103 cmbsf | place: Arctic Ocean: Southern Knipovich Ridge | collected 2010
AGACTTGAAATCCCTGGAAATATTAAAAAGTGTTTTGAAGAAAAAACTAAACTTTCTTCTTGATCATGCAGCATAAAACAAATTGCCGAATTCTATAACAAAACTTTCAGGACAGGGTACTAGGTGGGAGTTCAATAGTCCTTGTTGATAAAGTTCCCAAAGCCCATGAGACTTGAGTAAATTAATGTATCTCTTGGCAGGGGAATACTTCAGATTAGGATTTACTGCCAGTTCTTCCTCTGTTGGCAACCTTAGCTCCTTGTATTGCAATTCTACATAATTTACAATCCACCACTTATCTCCCAAAACAGCAATTCTTTCGGCAAATGCCTTCCTGATTTCCCCCTCATCATGTTCACATCCTGTATAAAAAGATGCTTTTCCGAGGTCGGCAGCCCAAACTCCGACTTCATCGCAATCATCATGGATAAAGATCCAAAATAGCTTATGCTCTTCCGCCAGTCCCCTAAACCACTGATTCCACTTTTCAATATCTGTAAATCTGCGTTTCATAGTTGATCAGTCATTTTGTAAGACCTCTATACTTTGTTAATCCACCGTTAAGGATAAGCTTTACTATTGTATCCCTTTCAAATCGGCAGTGTCTGCCAAGTTTAACCTGTTCCAGCCAATTATTTTTCACCCAGTTACCAATACTCCCCACGCTGACACCGAATAGCTCAGCAGTTTGCTTCTTTGATAGGTATTGAGGCAGGTGAGAAAAGCGGTCGTGCTTTGCCCTGGCAGTTTCGTAGCTCTCGAAAGCTTCTTTTATGCTCTCGTTGATATAGACTTTCAATTCGTCTTTACTTACACTTAAAATAACGCCTTCCATAGTTTTGATCTTAATGACATGTCAAAGGTACGACATTAAAATCTTGACTACCAAACGTTTAGCTCGGAAGATACTCGGAAGATACTCGGAAGATAGATTAAGGATAGTTATCCTATAACTAGAACCCTGAGCTAACTTTACTTATTTGATAAGGCTTTCAGAGAGCTTTGAAATACTCAGGGGGTCATATTGGGTGCAATAAAAAAAACCGGCGGTAAATGCCAGGGCTTTCTTGAATCAGGTGTGTTTACTATTTTGAGCAGAATGATGCAGGAGTTCCGGGATAAACCCAGACAGTGTTTTCTATTGAGTATTTCGGATGTTCACTTAGATAAAACATTAGGTTCTCAATCAGTATCGGGTTTGTGGAATAATCAGATTTTATTCCTTTTTAAATTTACTCTTCAAATCAGATTCATATATATCAATTACTTTATCGGCACATAAAGTTAATTCCCTTGACATTCCGGAACTTTTTGGAGGTTCACCCTTTAGAAATCTCACCAAATGGACTTTTTTCAATTTATCATCTCTAATATAATTTAGGGCTTCGGAGTAGTCATAATCCCCACTAATTAAAATTACTTTATCGATTTCATCTATCATTTTAATCATATATACAACCAAAGTAACATCAACTCCTTTTTCACCAATGTACATTTGTCTCCAGGGATCTATCTTCATTATTCCCTTTTTTACTATAGCAATATTTTCATGACTTGATTTTAGAGTATCATATTTCTGGTCTATATATTTAAAATCTTCTTGAGCTTTATTGTAAAATTCTTCTGCTTTAGTTAATAATTCCTCGGGTGAAATACTAAGATCTTTTCTTGTTACAATTGCCCTAGATATGTAAATAGTCAATTTATGGTTTGAAATTTTTTCTGGTCTAAACCAATAGGTTCTGCAGATTTCTTCTCCTTCTTCCTTTAAATAGTTCAGAAATTTAGTCCAGTCAATGTCGATTTCTTTAAGATCTATATTCCTTAAAGTATAGTATAAATTTTGTCCATCGATAAAAATTATTGCTTTTTTCATAATTTATAAATTAAAAAAGGCTGTGGTTTCCCACAGCCTGCATTTTGGGTCTCACCAACCCACATATTTTGGGTCCAACCTGGACCAGTATTTAGAACCGCAATATTATTAATTCAATTGAGATTGTCAAGGATTTTAACATTTATTCCACAAAAAATGTGCAAGAGTAATCAAAATTAACATAAAAATTACCTTTTTGTATTAATTAATTATGAATAACTCTCTATTAATAAGACGTACTAAATCAAAAAAGGTTGCAAATTAAGTATTAAAATGTATGTCTTGAAACCAATAAAGTATTAAGTTTGACATGTGGGAAGGTGTTCACCGCATCCTCCCTTTAATTTAGTGTTTAAAAATATTCGACCCCCAGGAAGTACCCCGGGAGCAAAAAATGACCTGCAAGATGTTAATTTACAGGACGTTATATTTTCTGAGCTATTCCTGCATAGATCAAAACCCGGCTTCAACACCTGAAGGAGACTGACAGTATGGAACTAACATTAAAAAACCCCATGGTCTTTTTCGACCTGGAAACCACCGGTGTCAATGTCGCAAGTGACAGGATCGTTGAGATCTCCTGGCTGAAAATCCAGCCTGATGGCCGGGAATCAATACAGACCCAGCTGGTCAACCCGACCATTCCCATTGATCCCAGAGCAATTGCTATCCATGGCATCACCGATGAGGATGTGAAAGACAAACCCACATTCTCAGAAATTGCAAGGACCCTGGCCAAGGATTTTGAAGGATGTGATTTTGCGGGTTATAATTCAAATAAATTTGATATACCCCTGCTGGCAGAGGAGTTTTTGCGGGCCGGGGTTGATTTTGATCTGAGGAAACGCAAATTCATTGATGTACAGGTGATTTTTCATAAAATGGAACAGCGGACCCTCATTGCGGCCTATAAATTTTATTGCCAGAAAGATTTGGAAAATGCACACAGTGCGGAAGCTGATACACGTGCCACCTATGAGATACTGAAGGCACAACTCGACCATTATGAACATTTACAGAATGATGTGGATTACCTGTCAGCCTTTTCCACCCAGAACAGGTCGGTTGACCTGGCCGGCCGCATCATATACAATGACAAGGATATAGAGGTGTTTAATTTTGGAAAGTACAAAGGAGAGCCCGTCGAGGAAGTGTTGAAAAAGAACCCCGGCTATTTTGGCTGGATACTGAATGGCGATTTCCCCCTGTATACGAAGAAGGTCCTTACCAATATCAAGTTAAGGGCTTTCGGTAAAGGCTAAGAGCAGATGAAGATAATTTGTATGGCCAAAAACTATGTGGCCCACGTAAAGGAATTTGACAGTGTCGTACCCACGGAGCCGGTATTCTTCATGAAGCATGAAAATTGCATCGTCCGGAATAATAAGCCCTTCTATATCCCTGATTTCAGTAACAATATTCATCATGAAATCGAAATTGTAGTGAAAATCAGTAAAGTAGGCAAGAATATTGATGAGAAATTTGCCCACAGGTATTTCGATGAGATCGGCCTGGGAATAGATTTTACCGCAAGGGATCTGCAAAAAATCGCCAAAGACCGTGGTAATCCATGGGAAATATCCAAAGCTTTCGACCATTCCGCACCCTTGAGTAAATTTGTGCCGGTATCCGTTTTCGGAGATGTTAACAAACTCCGTTTTCGACTGGATGTAAACGGGACAACGGTACAGGACGGGAATACGGAATTGATGATCTTTCCGCTGAATGTCCAGATATCCTACATTTCCCGGTACATTACCCTGAAGACAGGTGACCTCCTGTTTACCGGTACACCCGAGGGAGTTGGACAGGTGAAGGTAGGTGATCGCCTTGAAGCCTGGCTGGAAGACAGGAAATTGCTGGATTTCCAGGTAAAATAGTATTTTTATTATGAAACCGCTTGAACCCTTTGAAGAACTGAACAGGTTTTTTGAATCCCTGCCACATAACAGATTTTTAGAACTGCCTGATTTTCAGCCATGTGACATCAAGGGGTTTGAAGACCTGACAAATTTTGGATCCCAGTTTATTTATGTATTTGACCTTCCCCGGGTAGAAGTCAATTATGTCAGTCCCGGAATACAAAAAATATTCGGCTATGATCCGGGCGAGGTAAACCTGCAGTTCCTTTATGAGAAGATCCATCCCGATGACCGCAGGGCTGTGTGTGATGCCACCATAGATGCCCTCCAGGGTACCATAGACAACGGAATGACCAGTCCGGGCAGGCTGAAATTCTCGGTGAATTACCGGTTCCGGAAGAAGGATGGCAGTTACCTCCAGGTACTCAGGCACCAGACAGTCCAGCAAAACGACGAGAAAGGGAATATTCTCAGGTTAATCGGGATCATTGTGGAACTCGGCCACCTGCCCGAGATCAATGGTGTCACCGGTAAAATGGTTGACAACGAATCGGGGAAAGTCATCTATTCCAGGTCCTATTCAGGACAGGACAACATTTTCAGCACCAGGGAAAAAGAGATCATCCTTTTGCTTGCCAATGGCAGGAAAACAGATGAAATTGCCGAGGAATTATTCATTAGTCCCAATACAGTTTCCACCCACCGCAAGAACATGCTTAAGAAGTACGCGGTAAAAAATACTGCGGAACTCATCTTATTCAGCAAGAAACAGGGGATCCTTTAAAATACTCATTTATGGGTATTGCCATGTATGACATATAGGCTTTACTTTGGGTAACAAGATAAAAGTATCTTAAAATACTAATTGATCGATACAATAAATACAAAGTGCATGCACGTATACTTGCTTGATGCTCCTGGAAATGTAACAGGGACAGCTTCGGTTTCAGGCCTGCTCAGGGAGGTCAATGGCAAGGCCGGAGAATCACAAGCACTTGTGAATAACCCTGTATACCTGGCAGATGCAAAGGACGGATGTTATATCGCAGCTGCGCTTACGGGGGTGAAAGGGGAGTTCTGTTTCAGCCACCTGCTGACCGGGGAATACTATCTTAAGGTAGAACACCAGGGATCGGTCAGGTGTGACGAAAGGGCCAGGTTAAAGATTGATGCGGATGGCCTGCATTTTGATATCGAAGCAAGGCTGGACAGAAAAAGGATGAAGACTACTATCACAGGGAACAGGTCTGCTGTATATTTAAATCCATTGGACCGCGGTATCAGTTTTAATCCCAATCCCAGTTTGGATGGAAAACTCAACCTTATCATGAAGTATTCCTTTAAAAGACTGAAACTGGAGATCACCGATCTGGCTGGCTGGATTGTAAGGACAATGGACCTTAGTGAAATCAAGGCCGGCTATACAGATGCAGTTGATCTGGAGGACCTGGAAAAGGGGACATACATACTTGAAATTTCTACCGGCAGGGACCGGCTGTCGAAGCAACTGGTTCTTCAATGATTTTTTATTCTGCTAGTTTATAAGGGTAAGGGTTGTCATCAGAAGCTCCGAGATGACAACCCTTTATTTTTTATGCCTCCCTTTCCGGGCAGTCATGCCTGTATTGAATTTTCTTCATCGATCAGCATGAAAAAATGTTGGATTTCCCGTTCGTGTTCCAGTTCGGGCAGCAGCCTCTCCTGTTTCAGCAGGTTTTCCTTTCTGTGAATACCATCCTGGAATACCCTGATCAGTTCCCTTTTCCAATCAGGTCTTTCAGTCTCAGCAGCATTTGCTTCTGAGAGTCCAAGATAAAACTCATAGGTTATCCAGTAACGGATTTCCTGGCGGTCAATAAAATGGGTCAATGGTCCAAAGATACTTTTCAGGTTATTAAAGCGATTGTTGAGATTCTCCAGAATCCTGACCGGGAGCTCTTTTGGACTGATCCTGCGGCAGAGATAAATCTCTGCATACCGGTAGATGCCGGTATAGCCGAAAGCATCCAGGTCGTCGCTTGTACTCAGGAGCCGGAGGATCTGCAGTTCAGGTTCGCCGGTGATTGAACCCACCCTGAAGGATTTATCATCGTGGTGTTCTATGGCATCGAGGATCTCAGGGAAACCCTCCGGGACAGGGTGATCCCCTTTCCTGAAGAATTCCTCACAGAGCCGTCTGCTTTCCAGTCCATGTTTTTCATCATGGGTGTATATCAGTCCCGTATCATGAAAAAACGCGGCCAGGATAAGCTGTTGGGGCAGTTCGGGTGAAATCCTGCGGCCAGATTCCGCCAGCATAAGCATGAGATCTTTGGCATAGCTCCAGACACGGTAATGATGCAGGTGGTCATGGGATGGCAGGAATACTTCTGTGAACAGGTTATTGCAATGATTGAGCAGGGGGAGTAACCATAGCTCCTCCGCTTCGCGGATATGCTGTTTCAGCACCTGCATCAAACGTAACTCAGTTTGATCATGTTAGTTCTGCCGCGTTCCGGGACGGGGGTACTGCCAACATGTATCACCACGTCCTCTTCCTGGATCAGGTTCATTTTGAGCAGCCGTTCTATGGACTGGTTTACCGCTTCATCAATGCTGCTGAAAGTCTCTGATAAATAAGTGCGCACACCCCATACCAGAGACAGCTTGTTGATGATGCGTTTGTTGTCGGTGAATGCGAAGATGTTTGCCTTCGGCCGGTGACTGGCAATGCGATAAGCCGTATAACCAGAATGCGTGAAAACAATGATGGCCCTGGCATCCGTTTGTTCTGCCATTTTACAGGCACTGAAGCAAATGGAATCGGAAAGATAGGTCCGGCTGAACTCCCTCGGAGGATTACTCCGGAAATAATCATATCCTTTTTCCGTCGCATCAATGATCTGCTGCATGCTTCTGACCACCTGTGCCGGGTATTTCCCGACGGATGTTTCTCCGCTCAGCATCAGTGCATCTGCCCCATCCAGCACCGCATTCCCAACGTCGTTGGCTTCGGCCCTGGTAGGCCTGAAATTCGTGATCATGCTTTCCATCATCTGGGTGGCAATGATAACGGGCTTGCTTTTGGCTATACATTTGGCAACCAGTTCCTTCTGGATCAGAGGGACCTGGTCAAAGGGAACTTCAACTCCCAGGTCACCCCTGGCAACCATGACTGCATCAGCCATGTCTATGATCGGGTCGATTTCTTTCAATGCCTCCGGTTTTTCGATCTTGGCGACTACCCGGGCCGTTGGGAGCTTACTATGCTTGATCAGTTCCTTTAATTCGAGCAGGTCGGTAACGGACCTGACGAAAGACAGGGCGATCCAGTCAATTTCCTGGCTGAGGGCAAAATGGGCATCGGCAATATCTTTTTCCGTGAGGCTTGGGAGGGAGATTTCAGTATCAGGAAGGTTCACCCCTTTTTTTGATGAAAGGATACCTCCGTTTATGACTTTCATTTTCACCTCATCCCTGCCGTTTGTACCGGTGACCTCCAGCTGGATCTTGCCATCATCCACCATGATCTTTTCCCCGATTTTTACATCAGCGGGGAGCTGTGAATAGCTCATGTATGCCTTTCGGGCATCTCCGACACAGGGTTCATTCACAAAAGAAAAGCTGCTTCCATCCTCCAGTACAACGCCGTTGTTCTCCATATCTCCGATCCGGAGTTTGGGTCCCTGCAGATCAGCCAGTATGGCCACCGTCGCTTCATTTTCTGCATTGATCTTTTTAATAAGATTAATTGTTTTGAGATGATCGTCGTGGCTGCCATGGGAAAAATTCAGGCGGCATACATCAATGCCTTCTTCAAATAACTTTTCAAGGACCTGCCGGGAGGATGAAGCCGGACCAAGGGTGGCGACCACTTTGGTGTGCGATCTTTCATGACGGAATTTTAACTGGCTCATACGGGATCTATATTAATTATAATCTTTGAGGTATTCCTTACTTTTTTTCCACAATTTATCAGCCAGGGATTCATCATATGATGCAGCAGAGGATTTCCGCATATTCATGCCTGCAAAATATTCTCCCGAAACATTCTCGAGTTCTCCGGAGGTGGCAAGATGTACCAGTCCCCTGGCAGCTTTAATGGGACTCATGGCCATCAGGCTGGCTGATACCTTAACAAATGGACCGGCATCCCTGAAAAGTCCCGTGTTTACCCAACCCGGGGCAATGCAATTGATGGAGATATTTGTGCCTGCCAGGCTTCTGGCCAGGGATTTGGTAAAAAGGATATTACAGAGTTTGGACTGGGTATAGGCATCGATGGACCTCCATTTTCGCCTGTTAAATTCAAGATCGTCCAGGTCCAGTTTGCCACGAAAATGTATACCGGATGTGAGATTGATGATACGGGCTGAAGAGGAACTTTTCAACAGGGGCAGCAGCTGGCTGGTCATCAAAAAGGGAGCGAGGTGATTCACGGCCAGGTGACTTTCAATCCCATCCCGGGTGGCTGCTTTTTCCGAATCCCATATCCCTGCATTGTTGATCAGGATGTCCAGGATCTTATTTGATTTCCTGAATTCATCGCTAAATGCGGTAATCGACTCAAAGGAAGCCAGGTCACAATAGTGAAAGTGTATTTCTTGATTCCCGGTTTCACGCCTGAGTTCCTCCTGTACTTTTATATCCTTTTCCCGGTGGCGTCCGGTGAAAGAGATACGTGCACCAAGGTTCCCCAGGGCCCGGGCTGTTTCTTTCCCTATCCCGGAGGTGGCACCTGTGATGAGTATATATTTATTTTTCATTGGACATAATCCAGGTATGTTCGCGGATACTGACCGAATCCCATAACACAGTTATATTCATATGTTTTGTGTGGTTTAATGGCCACGCCTATTGAATTGAATTTTGGGCTCAGCAGGTTCTTCCGGTGCCCCAGGTTTTCTATGCCTTCATCGATCAGTAACTGTATCACGATCTCCAGTGGTGTATAGGGACCATAGTAAATATTTTCACCCACTTCGGTGTATTTTTTCATAATGGGGGTAAATCTTTGTTTAAAACCCTTGTGTCCCTCATAACCTTTTTTCCCTGACCAGCTGGCATGCTCCCGTGCCACCTTGTACAGGTCCCTTTCCGGTAAAAGCATGGGAAGATCCCTGACATGCTGGAGTTCATCGTAGAGGGACCGGGTGTAACTGTTTGGTTTTAGCTTCTTGATCCTGATGTATTCGTCAAGGAAAGTGTTGGCAAAGAGGCGGCCATTCGCCCTGGCCAGGTTGGCATACAGGATGACCTTCTTTTCATCTTCATTGAGGAAATCAGCATCTTCCGCGGTCCTCGCCTGTATTAAGGTTTCCTCGTCCCAGCGCCAGTTAAACTCACTCTTCTGTCCCACAAGCGTGGTTAACCATGTAAAAACGAAAATGGCAAGTATGAAGGTTTTTCTGCTCATCGGATCCTTTTCATGTAAACTCCCTGATCATATAAAGGTCATAGTCTTTGAATGCAAAAAAGCCAAGCTTTTTATACAACTGAATGGCAGCTTTGTTTTCCTTGTGCACCTCCATCTTTACCTGTTGTCCGGTACTGCTGATCCATTCCAGGGATGCCTCCGCAAGTTTCGTTCCAAGTCCCAGGTTCTGCCAATCGGGATGGATACCGAAATGATGCAGATAGATGCGCCTTCCATCCCAGGTCATCCAGGAAGAGCCGATGATCTCACCGTTAGCCACATTTTCCATGACCAGCAAACGGCCCCCCATGTCATTACAGCGTTTGATCACAACGGCATCATCCTTTCGTTCAGGCTGTGCCAGTTCGGTTTCATTCCACAGTTGCATCAGAGATGCATAATCGCTTTCCCTGTAATCCCTGATAACCGTTGACAGGCTGTTTTGTTCAGCTTTCTTCATCTACCTTAATTACATATATCTGTCCTGTTTCATACCTGGTTACCTTAACTTTTTCACCCTTGTTGATAAATCCATATTCAGAAACAGCATCATAGATCTCATCATCGATGACCACCTTGCCTCCCAGCCGCAATTTCGACTCAACAATGCCCGTCCGGCCTACCAGGTCTTTTTGCTGGCTCTCCACACCCAGGAATCCGTCTTCAATATCCAGGTTACGATCCAGTGCGAGTCCGGCGAAAGCCTTACTGGTAAACAGATGCTTGCCCAGATAGAGTGATATTATTAAGGAAAGGAACATGGAAGTGATGACAATGAAGAACCGCTTGATCACCTCTGCAAAGGCGATATTCCAATCAAGTTCGAAAACAATGTTATCCACCATCGCAAGTGTGAGTCCCGCGACCACCAGAATGATCCCGGCGATCCCTGCCACCCCGAACCCGGGGATGGCAAATATCTCTAAGGTAATAAGAAGCAAACCGATGATGAAAATAACAAGCTCCCAGTTTTCTGCAAGTCCCTCAAGATAGAGGGGGGCAAAGTACAGGACGGCAGCAACGACGGCAGCAGCGAGGGGGAAGCCGATGCCCGGGGACTGCAACTCAAAATATATGCCCCCGACGAGGATCATGATCAGGATCCCGCTGATCATGGGATTGAGCAGGAAACCAATGATTTTATCGAGCCCCGTGGTTTTATGGCGCCTGATCTCATAATTCCCTACATCTGCAGCCTCAAGGACCTCCTCAATATTTTCGGCAGGGCCTTCACAGAAACCGTGACGGATGGCTTCCTCGGTTGTGAAGGTCAGTACCTTCCCGGTATCTGAGATCCCTTCCACATAGATACTGGGATCAACCATGGCCTCGGCAATACTGGGGTCACGATGCCAGGAGACAATGGTATCATTGCCTGAGATCACTGTATCCCTGCCATGCGCTTCGGCCGTGGCTCGCATGGTGGACCTCATGAAAGACTGGTATTTATCGGGGACGACCTCCCCGGTCTGGTTCACCACCGTAGCTGCCCCGATGCTTCCCCCGGGGCGCATGTAAATACTGTCACAGGCAATGGAGATCAGGGCACCCGCTGAAGCGGCATTGTTGTCAATAAATACCCAGACGGGAATGTCACTGTTGAGTATTTTAGTGCGGATGGAATCAGCGGCATCGAGCATGCCGCCGTAAGTATTCAGATGAATGAGAACCAGGTCGGCATTCATTTCATCTGCATCTTCGAAGGCCCGCTGGGTAAGTCTCCATGCAGGGGGGGCAATATTTTCCTTGATCTCAAACAGGTAAACCAGTGTAGTATCTTGTTGATTTTCATCCAAGTTTCCTGCCTGTTGTGCAGATAACAGGAGCAGGGAAAGGATGATCAGGGTACAAGCGGTTATTTTTGGTGTAGATCGTTCCATAAGGTTTCTTCTTTGCTGTCAAAAATACAAAAAAGGTTGGTTCATAAGATCGTCTTAAAAAACTCTTAACTTTGCGTCCTAACCATTAGCCTGATGAAACTAACCGAACTGTCTGCTATATCTCCGGTCGATGGCAGGTATCGCAAAAAAGTAGAAGAATTGGCTCCGTTTTTCTCGGAATTCGGACTGATCCGTTACAGGGTTTTCATCGAGATCGAATATTTTATCGAGCTCTGCCAGCTGCACCTGAAGGAGTTATCCGGCGTGGATCCCGTGGTCTTTGAACAGCTACGCACGTTCTATGCTGAATTCACCGAAACGGATGCCGAAAAGATCAAGGAATTTGAGAAAACGACGAATCATGATGTAAAGGCAGTCGAATACTTTATCAAGGAAAAGTTCGATGAAACAGGCCTGTCTCAATACAAGGAATTCATCCATTTTGCATTGACCTCCCAGGATGTAAATAATACGGCGACCCCCCTGTCCATCAAAGATGCAATGACCCAGGCCTATTTGCCGGTTCTTGATAAATTGATGGGAGTACTCATGGAAAAGGCTGATCAATGGTCGCTTATCCCTATGCTTGGAAAGACCCATGGACAGCCGGCTTCACCCACCAGGATGGGCAAAGAGATTAAAGTATTTGTAGAACGGCTTGAAAATCAGTCAGAACTTCTTAAAACCATACCTTATTCTGCCAAATTTGGCGGGGCAACCGGAAATTTCAATGCACATCATGTTGCTTATCCCGAGGTGGACTGGGTGCTGTTTGCAGATAAGTTCCTGGGGGATAAACTGGGACTTCAAAGACAGAAGACCACTACACAGATCGAACATTATGATAACATGGCCGCCCTGTTTGACAACCTGAAACGCATCAATACCATACTGATCGACCTGGTACGTGATATCTGGTCATATATCTCAATGGAATATTTCAAGCAGAAGATCAAGAAAGGGGAGGTAGGATCATCTGTGATGCCGCATAAGGTGAATCCCATTGATTTTGAAAATGCCGAGGGTAACCTGGGCATGGCCAATGCAATTTTTGAGCACCTCTCATCCAAATTGCCCATATCAAGGTTGCAGCGGGACCTTACCGACTCAACTGTTTCAAGGAACATAGGGGTGCCCCTGGCCCATACTTTACTGGCATTTAAATCCCTTCTGAAAGGCCTGGATAAGCTGATCATTAATGAAGACGGTATCCGGCAGGACCTGAACAAGAACTGGGCAGTAGTTACCGAGGCTCTGCAGACAATCCTGAGACGGGAAGGTTATCCGAAACCCTATGAAGCACTGAAAGATCTGACCCGAAACAATAAAATCATCACCCGTGATGTACTACACGCCTTCATTGATACGTTACAAGTAGATAGGGACGTTATTGAGGAGCTGAAAAAGATCACACCGGATAACTATACCGGGATCTAGTATGAATAACCACTTTTCCTGAAAACCTGATGAAGAGATTCCTGAGCATTGTAGGTTATGTTAAGCCTTACTGGTTCTTTGCTGTCCTGAACATACTCTTTAATATGCTTTCAGCTTTTTTTGCCCTGTTCTCCTTTGTGATGGCCATCCCCTTCCTCCGCATCCTTTTCAATACCCAGGAAATGGTCACGACTGCTGTACCTTTTGCGATGAATACCCAGGCCCTGCAAAATAATTTCAATTTTTTCCTGAGCAGGATCATCATGGATAAGGGTACTACTTCTGCATTATTGCTGGTAAGTGGAATGGTGGTCATCATGGCCTTGCTTAAGACCGGTTTTAAATTCCTGGCCAATTATTACATTACCCCGGTGAGGGTAGGGGTAGTGAGAGATATCCGAAACAAGGTATACAGGAAGATACTCCGCCTTCCCATGTCATACTTTTCTGAATCCAGGAAAGGGGATGTCATGTCAAGGGTGGGTATGGATGTGAATGAAATAGAACTATCGGTGATGAGTTCCCTTGAAATGGTTTTCCGGGACCCTATAACCATCATCATCTTTTTGGTTTACATGATCGTGATCAACTACCAGCTGACCATGTTCGCGCTGGTCCTGCTGCCAGTGAGTGGTATTTTTATCGGCCGGATCGGTAAAAACCTGAGGAAGAGCTCGATGAAGCTGCAAACCCAGCAGGGTACACTCCTGTCAATACTGGAGGAGACCCTGAGCGGGATGAGGATTGTCAAAGCATTCAACGGGGAGAGAAAGATCACCGGGAAATTCGCTGAGACCAATGATGCATACACCGATACCATCACGCGGGTATATCGTCGCAGGTTCCTCGCCTCGCCCCTGAGTGAATTTATGGGTACCTTTGTCATGATGATCCTGATGTATGCGGGGGGGATGATCGTACTGAATCAAAGTGGAAGCCTGTCATCAGAAGCATTCATTGCCTACCTGATCATTTTTTCACAGATCATTACACCGGCCAAAGCCTTTTCTACCGGTTATTATAATATCCAGAAAGGGATGGCAGCTTTCGAAAGGGTGGAGGATATTCTGTTCACGGAGGTCAGGATCAAGGACAGGGAGAATGCTGTGCCTGTAAGCACATTTGAGTCAGCCATTGAATACAGGGATGTTAGTTTTTCATACGATACTGAACCCGTTCTGAAAAACATCAACCTGACCATTGAAAAGGGAAGAACCATAGCCGTTGTCGGAAAATCAGGCTCCGGAAAATCCACGCTGGTGGACCTGCTGCCAAGGTTCATAGATCCGGTCAGCGGTACCATCCTGATCAACGGGCAATCGATACAGGAATTTAAAATTAAAGATCTCCGGAACCTCATGGGCATAGTCAGCCAGCAATCCATACTTTTTAATGATACTTTTTTTAATAATATTGCATTCGGATTAGACGAGGCGAAAAAAGAGGATGTCATAACGGCAGCAAAGATCGCCAATGCACATGATTTTATTATGGAAACCAGTCATGGATACCAGACAAATGTCGGAGATGCGGGAAGTAAAATGTCCGGCGGACAACGCCAGCGGATCAGTATTGCCAGGGCTTTGCTGAAAAATCCGCCGATTTTAATCCTGGATGAAGCAACCTCTTCGCTCGATACCGAGTCTGAAAATTATGTGCAAGAGGCGATTGAACACCTGATGAAGAACAGGACATCCATCGTGATTGCACACCGGTTATCGACTGTAAAGCATGCTGACGAGATCTTTGTGCTGGAAGAGGGAGAGATCGCTGAGCAGGGTAACCATAAAGGTTTGCTTGAGCAGGCAGGTTTATATGCAAAATACCATATGCTTCAAATGTTTTAATTATATTTATATTAGGATTCTGAAGGCTACGGTCTGTTCTTTAATTTGATTTGCGATAATGAAGGTATGTGGATTCAGTTTTGTTCGAAATGCGGTTAAGTATTCCTACCCGGTAGTGGAGGCCATCCAGTCCGTTCTGCCGATGTGTGATACGTTCATCATGAGTGTAGGAAATTCAGAAGATGATACGATGGATCTTATCAGGTCCATTGATTCAGATAAAATGAGGATCATTGAAAGTGTATGGGATGACCGCAAACGTCAAAATGGTGAGGTTTTAGCCGAAGAAACAAACAAGGTCTTTGACCAGATCCCGGAGGAATATGACTGGGCTTTTTATATCCAGGCGGATGAGGTAATGCATGAGAAGTATCATCCTGTCCTTTCAGAGGCAATGGAAAGCTGGAGTGACCGGACGGAAGTTGAAGGGATCCTGTTCAAATACCTTCATTTCTTTGGTAGTTTCGATTATAATGCAGACTCCAGGTCCTGGTACAGGAATGAGATCAGGATTGTCAGGAATACCAAGCAGATACGTTCCTATAAGGATGCCCAGGGATTCCGTATAGACGGCCGGAAGCTGAATGTCAAACCGGTTGACGCCTGTATGTACCATTACGGATGGGTCCGTCCGCCCGAGGTCATGCAAGAGAAACATGTGAATTTCAACCGGCTTTATCACAGTGATGAATACGTAGACCGAAAGATCAATCATACCCAGCTCTACGATTATTCCAAGGTAGACTCAATTTCCCGCTTTAAAGATTCCCATCCCCTGGTAATGCAGGACAGGATCAGGAACTTTAACTGGAAAGTGGAGTTCGACGAGAACAAGAAAAGCTACAATATTGCCGACCGTATGCTGCACTGGGTGGAAGATAAGACCGGAAAGAGGCTGTTTGAATACAAGAATTACAATCTTATCTGACTCCTGCCAACACATAATTGATATTGTTTCATAACAGGCACATACCAGTTTGGCTCTGCCTTATCCTGGTACTGGCATCCTCATGTGAAAAGCCTCAAAAGCCATCAAAGGTTGAGACAGGAACGGCAAGCAATATCATGGCCACTTCTGCCAGCATTATAGGAAATATCATCGATATGGGGGAAGGTATCACCCAGCACGGTCACTTTTGGTCGGAGAACCCCAATCCGGGTATTAATGATTCCAAAACAGAACTGGGGCCTGCAAATGCAATTGGCCCTTACACAAGTAACCTTGCCGGCCTTAAGGAGGGACGCAGCTATTATGTCCGTGCCTATATAAAAGCAGGAAAAGAGGTATTATATGGTGAATCCAAGATCTTTGCAACCCTTGACACCATGGCCACCTTAACAACATCAGCAGTCACGGAAATCACCCCATCTTCGGCTATCTCGGGCGGCAGTATCATGAATTCAGGAGGATCTTCGGTCACCTCCCGCGGAGTTTGCTGGTCCATGACCACTGGTCCTGACCTGGAGCATAATGAGGGCTTTATACACCTGGGCAGCGGCGATGAACGGTGCTGCACAAAGTAATGCAAATCCCAGTGGTGTGCAGGGAGTATGCCCCACTGGCTGGCATCTCCCGAGTGATTCTGAATGGAAGGAGTTGGAGATGTATCTTGGTATGAGCCAGGCAGATGCGAATGCTTTGGATTACCGGGGAACGGATGAAGGAGGCAAATTAAAAGAGTCCGGGTTCAGCCACTGGGAAAGTCCCAATGAAGGGGCAACAAATTCAAGTGGTTTTACCGGGTTGCCTGCCGGCTTACATTCCAGTACAGGAGAATTCGGCCACATTGGTAGATACACTCACTTTTGGTCTTCTTCGCTATTCAATTTTTACGAAGCATGGGTCCGGAGGCTGAGTTTTTTACAATCAGAAGCGTACCGTAACTATTACCTTAAGCAGGACGGGATTTCGGTTCGTTGCCTCAAGGATGAATGAACGAAAACCAGCAGGTCATCATGCTGTTGAATTCAATGGAGATCGTTTTGCTGGGGGACTTTACCTCTATGCCATTAGCACCGATGATGCTTACAGGGTCGGGAAGATGTTATTAGTGAAGTGAAATATCTTCATAATTGTAAAGAAATATGTATCATTGCGAATATTTGATTACATACATTCTGCATTATGAAAAAGTTGGTTTTTTCCCTGGTTATCATCATGGTTTTTACTCTCATCTCCACAGCCCAGATCCTTTCTCCCTACACCCTCGGAGCAACGTCCGACAAGGGTCTGAAGGAATCTGCAGCCCTTGTTAAGGAAAAACTTAAAGCCAACGGATTCGAGGTTCTTGGAGAATACGCCCCGGCTGAAGATAAAGACCGCTGGCTGATAGTAATAACCTCCGAATCACTGTTGTATGCAGCAGGTAAGACGGGAGGTCTTACGGGGTTTGCAGCAGCTCTCAGGGTTGCCCTGACGCGTGAGTCGGGCAGGGTCCTGATAAGCTATACTACACCGGAGTACTGGTTGAATGCGTATTACAGGGATGATTTTGATGCAGTAAAAACTTTACTGGATCCATTATCCGGAAAACTTGAAAAAGTCATGCGGGAATCAGGTACCTACTCCGGAACTGCCTTTGGCTCAGAGAAAGGGCTTGATGTAGATGATCTCAGATCCTATAAGTATATGATGGGTATGCCAAAATTTCATGAAACGAAAGAGCTTGGAGAATTTGAGACTTACAGGGAAGCCATTGACAAGGTCGAATCAAGCCTTCTAAAGGGCGTGCCTGATGTTACAAAAGTTTATTCCGTTGAAATACCCGGTAAAGAGTTGAAACTCTATGGATTTGCCTTGGGAGGGGAGAGGGGGGAATCCCATTTCCTGCCCATTATTGATAATTCAAAACCGAAGCACACGGCCTTCCTGCCCTATGAATTCCTGGTGATGGGCAATGAGGTGCATATGCTTCATGGACGCTTCCGGATCGCCTTGTCGTTCCCTGACCTGAAAATGGGAACATTTACAAAAATCATGTCCAGTCCGGGTGACATCAAAGATCTGCTTGAGAGTGTTGTAGAATAAATGGGTGATTTGTTTGCCTGAGGGTCAGAAATTGAACTTCTTCCTGTTTGCATCTGAATCCTCGTAGACCCGCCATTCGGCAATCAGATTGTTTTCTATTTTGGCGGTCCAGATAACGGGATCATGTGGCTCTTTTTCCGACCAGTATGCAACCCCCAGTGCAAATACACGATCGCCATCTGCCATTATTTTATCAAAAGTATTTTTGTAAAGAGCAAACATTTCAAAGAATTGCTTCCAGCCTTCCACCATATGTGATTTTGGTCCATGGGATGATCCATCACGATCAATAAAAGTATGGTCCCCAGACATCAAGGCGGCAAGTCCATCAATATCCTGGTTGTTAATGCAATCGTTAAAAGCCTTAACAATCGTGATTGAATTGTTCAGGGGCATGGTTTACTCCAGATCAAGACAGATTCGCATATTATTCTTCACTTTTTTGATTTTGTTAATAGGTATGTCTCCAATTCTCTTTATTAATCTCCTATTGTCGATGGCCCTGATTTGATCTATCATTATATCAAAATCATCATGTAGATTGGCAATTCCTTTTTTCAGGTGTACCCGTAAAATATCTGCCTTGGTTTTCACACTGGTCGTTGTCGGACAAATAATAGTAGAAGGATGTGGGATATTGTTTAATTTTCATAATCTATATCCTCGAAATCCTTAAGAACTGTCATTGAATCTTCCTTAACCATATCAGATTCCCTCTTCAGCATTTTATGAAGTAGTTTTTGACGTTGCAGTTTGTTATAATGGTCAATTGCCTCATTGATATAGCGATTTCGAGGTTTTCTGATCTTCGAGAGTATCTCCTCCGTTTCTCCAAAGATTTGATCATCTAATTTGAGAGAAATATTTTTCATAATTCTGATTATATGTCATAAAGGTATATAAGAAATAGATATACATTTTATATATACTCATAAATTTATACTATAACAATCAGTCACAAGCAAGGTTGGAGGATTGATAACGATTATCCTAGAATGGTTTCAATATTTAATCTGCTAACATTTCTCTTATAATCCTTTTTATTCTGTTTATTTCAACCGGTGGTAGTTCGCCCAAAATTTTAATGATTCTTTGCTTATCAATTGTTCTAAGCTGATCAATGACAACCCAGCCTGATTCTTTATTCCGTTTCACCCTGACCCTTGTTGGATAGGATCTCGATTTGGTGGTCATGGGAGCAATGATCACCGTCCTGAGGTGTATGTTCATTTCATCTGGTGAAACAATTACACAGGGTCGTGTTTTTTTAATCTCACTACGGATTGTAGGTTCGAAATTGACCAGAACGATTTGGTACTGACCTAATTCCATTCCTCTTCATCTTCGAAAACATCAGGTATGAGCAGTGTATCCTCCTTTTTATCATGCATCTCCCTGAATGCATCTTCCCATCCCTGCCTGGTATTGGGGACCGGTTTTAATATGATCCTTCCTTTTTCCAGTATTACTTCGACCTTATCCTGGATGTTATACCGCTGAAGAATGGATTTGTTCAAGCGTATCCCTTTTGAGTTCCCTATTCTAATGATTGATAGTTCCATAATAATTCACGATGTAATTACAAAGTTATTACATTCCAATATAAATACAAAATCGGCCAATACCACAAGATAATCTGTGCTTCACATCTTCCGGCTATTGCTTTATGATATATATCCATAAATCTCATTCGATTGGCTTTCTGCTGCCAATACCAGATTATTAAAAACCTATCCTATTTTACAAAATGCTTCAATGAACTGTTCGGAGTGAATCCGTCTCCATACATTACCAGGAACGGAAACTGAGTACCTTCCCTATTTGCATCATTTCTTGTCAACTTTGCGACTTCTCTGTTAGACTTTCCCCTTTCAGGGATTGTAACTTGCAATATTACACACAAGCACGACTTTCATGAAAAGGGATATCTCTATTTGGACGATCCGGTAATCAAAAACTGCTCTATTTTGGGGATTATCATTATTCCACTATTGTACTAAAAGTAAGTGGATTAGTCAGGACTTATACCTGTGTGTGTATGACATGTCCGCTTCCAGTAAGATGAGGAGGATGTAAGCTTTGATGATCACCTCGCCGAGATCTCGGTGCTGATTCTGCTGGACGTGTATAATAGTAAGATTATTCTGTATGTATATATGAAACAGGTTGGTTGCATGGATGGTATCTGATAATCTTAAGCAAGAACAGCTATCAAGATTCTTATGTGTATGTGTTACTCCCCCGATAAATCGGGGTCGCTATCCCATTTTAGGGATTACTCGTCGCTTTGCTCCTCGTGATCCCTGACAGAGAGGCCCCAGCAAACCATCATACAAACACTTCATGTTTTTTTTTGTTTTCGCCCGTACCTTACGAAAGCAAACTTTCGACGCTGTCCAGACCCACAAAAAAACCGCACCCAAGGTGCGGCTGTATTATGGATTGCGGAGAAAGAGGGGAATGAACCTATACCTCCACTGATAGTCTAATCAGATAGTTACATCCTGTGTTTTATCAGCTCCACCGAATAGCACACCTCTGATGGCTATTCTTTGGGTACCTTTAAATACTGCTGTTTACATAATTCATTGTAAATTTAATAAATAGTTCCAATACTGCAGATCCAAGTTTTTATAGAATATGGATATAGATCAAAAATTAAGGGATTTTCTGTCAGGATTAGATGGAGAAAACTCGCCAATTACCTGGCAGAATAAAAATGACCTTATTAATGGGATAGTTAATTCCAAAATAAAAGAAATAGCACACCTACATACCATACAGCTTGAACTCATGGATATTCCTCTAGATTATAATATTATAGTCGATGAAGTTTACAAGTATGATTTTGAGGATTATAGAAGAAGAAAAATAAAATTCATAACAGAAAAGGATTTTGAATTGGAACGCAATGAAGAAAAGAACTATGAATTGCGCAGGGCCACAGAAAGAAATCTATTGCCATCAACTAAATTTTTCGAGAAAGACAATCTTTTTAATAGCATTCGCAGAAAAAAGTATTTAGAGAACCATGCTGTCTTTTGTAAACATGTATTATACGAATCAACCTATAAAATAGAATTGTTCACATCAATTGATTATTCAACCCTTACCTTGGAGGAATTAAGATTAAAATATATCGGGAGTTATATACGAGAAGAAATCAGAAAAATCAGATCTAAACTTAAAAAATACCCTGAATCTAAACTTTACAATAATCATTTTAAAATAATTAAATTTTACCGGGATCAATTAATCGATAAATCAAAAGCTCAAACTGATGAAAACCTTGGTAGGTGTTATAAACTGATTGTTGATGATCTGGGTGCATTAACAAAACATCTTAAGGAGTATTTTGGCATAGTAAAAACACATCAGGAGTATTCGGATGTATTAGAGTGGACCCTGGATTCCAACCACTTTAAAAGTTTTTTTGATCCATTGATAGACAAAGGTGATATAAAATATAAAGGAGGTAGTGATAAATATTCAATATTTTCTGTCTTACTAAATAACATACAATTAAAAGAATCTGGTAAAATCTTAACTGTTAAAGAATTTTCAAATAAGTTTCAACTTAAGCCTGGAAAGGAGATCAAGGAAGCAGAAAAAATAAAATTGAATTTTACACCAAATGGGATCAAACCATTTTACGAGATCTTCAAGAAATTAATTAATAGCTCAGATCCAGAGAATAGTATTTTACGCTTAAATAAGGCTGCCTCCCGAACTCCAATTGTAATAAAGCTTGGGGAGATTTTTACTATTGGAAAGTATTATCCCCCACATACCCCGGTTGATGAAGTTATTTTAGCTCAACAGTTTCGTCTTTACTTTGCGAAGGAGAGTAAATAATCCATGTAATAATAAACTCCTTTGCTTCTATTTTCTCTACTAC
>SDBT01005507.1_pt1 | contig 21219 bp, 20 predicted proteins | sample 2277101 | NCBI WGS metagenome assembly SDBT01 (sample SAMN10404973, study PRJNA504765) | marine sediment metagenome | isolation source: marine sediment core GS10_PC15, 103 cmbsf | place: Arctic Ocean: Southern Knipovich Ridge | collected 2010
TCTTTCACTCCTTTGTATACTGATCTCAATTGAATTTTCCCGTTTATCCGCGGGTAAGTAACGTAGAAACAAGCAGTTACGGTTTTATTCGCGGACATTTACTACCCTTAAGGGTATACTATTGTCGTTTGGCGTATATCCTACCAATTTTCCTAATCTGCTTGTCATACTGAGCCCAAGGCGAAGTATCTGGCCTAAGGATTACAATTCCCTTCATTCTTCACATTTGACACACTTCCCTTCGCCTCGCCCTACGGGTCACGGGCCACGAGTCACGAGTCACGAACAATTCCAAGTTCTTTCATTATCTTCTCAACTGAGGCTACTTCCTGCTTGGTCCCGGGCAGCAGCGGAAGCCTTGGTATTCCGGAGTTGTACCCCATCAGTCTCATCGCGTCCTTTAAAAGACATGCCGGATTCGTCCTTCCGCCCGCACCCATAGACCTGAACAAAGGCAGGAACTTGCGCTGCATTAGAGCGGCCTCTTCGATTTCACCGTCGAGGAACAACTCTATCATCTCTCGCAGTTTATCGCCGATCAAGTGTGCTCCGCCGCTGACCACGCCGCCAGTTCTTTTCGCACCGCCTTGGGCAAAGGCTTCGAGTATCATTACATCATCGCCGCAATAGACTATGAAATCCTCCGGCGTGCAGTTCATGTAATCAGTCATCTGCTTGGGATGCAGTTCGGCCTCTTCCTTTATGCCGACAATGTTGTTGATCTTCGCCAGTTCAGCCACCGTCGCCGGTTCGAGATTGACACCCGTAAAGATCGGAATATTATAGAGTATCATATCGGTCTTGATCGAAGCGGCAACAGTCTGAAAATGCTGTAGCAATTCAACCTGGCTCGGTTTTGTGTAGTAGGGCGATAGCACCATCAGAAGCTCGAATCCAAGCTCATCAGCCGCTTGGCTAAGTGCCACCGCTTCACCCGTCGAGGCCGCTCCGGTTCCGGCGATAAGTGGAATCTTTGCTCCAACGGAGCCCTTGATAACCTCGAACATTTTTACTCTTTCATCGGACATCATAGTAAAGAATTCACCCGTTGTACCCGTCAAAATCAGCGAATCGGCCTTATTATCCGCTATGAGTTTTTCAGCGATACTCACTGCCGCGTCATAATCGACGTTCTGATTTTCCTTAAACGGTGTCACCATTGGAACCAAAATCTTACCGAAGTGTTCTTTGTCAAACATATGCTACTCCTGAGATTGTGTTATTCATAGTTTTGTGTTTTACTTACAACTTAACTCTTACAACTTACTACTTTTATTGCGTTACTCATAGTTTTGTGTTTTACTTACAACTTAACTCTTACAACTTACTACTTTTTATGCTATCGAATCCCATGCCTCGAAAACGGTTTCGATATTTTCAACGGGATCTTTTAATCCGAATTCACACTGTGCGATGATCCCCCCTTCGGACATCCACAGACTTTCTTTAACCTTCTTAACGGCGTCGGCAACGTCTTGTGTACTGCCGAAAGGCAAAATATGCTGTCGGTCGATCTCACCCCAGAATGTTATTTTTCCCTTATATTCACTTGCCAGTTTATCCATATCCATACAAAAAAGCTGCGAATTAACAGCGTCAATACCGATCTCTATCAACTCCGGATATATCGCTTCGATGCGACCGTCCGAATGAAAAAAAACATACTTACCCTTTGAGTGTATCAGGTCACAGTATTCCTTGTAAAGCGGCTTAAAGAATTCCCGCCATAATTGCGGCGAGATCAGCAAACTCTTCTGCGAGCCCCAGTCGTCCATAAACAAAATGCCATCCACATCGGTTTCAATCCAGCGACGAATTTCCTCTAAGAAGAATTCGTGAACGATATCCCGCAGCTTGTAAATCGCTTTCGATCCGTAAGCCAATTCCATAAACAGTTTTTCAGTACCGAACAAAAACTGCATCCTCTCGAAAGGCCGAACTGTAGTCCAACCTAAGCTAAACGTGTCCATCCCCGCACACATCTCATTGACTCTCGAAAAATCGGCACCATCAAGTATTTCATAAGGCCCGGTCAGGCTATCGATTTCGGAGACATCGCTTATCGGCGGACACTTAACCTCACCGGCGACACCGTCCTCAGCAACATGCCATTCGCATCCCCACTCATCGCTCGCAACTTCACCTTGTCTGTACCTTGTCCCCTTCTCTTTCTTGCCTTTACCGTAAGCAAAATCGAGCTTGGTAATGTCCTCCGGATACTTTCCCAGAACAAGATCGACGTCGTCCTGCCGAAACATTTTCGCACCCGGCAGAAGCCAAAGATGCCGCGGAACACGGTCGGGACTCTCGAACTTCAACGTCCTTATAACTCGTTCTTTTGCCGTCATAATGTTCATTTTTACGTCCGCTCCCGATTTCGGTTCATATTAATTCAAACTGACTTTTTAGCTGTCATTCTGAACGCAGCGAAGTAGAAGACGCGCCCTGGTGGGAATCTGGGTATCGCAAGCCAGATGCTTCGCCTTTTAGCTCAGCATAACAATTCATCAAATTATCTGCGACATAGCAATAGATTAACTTCATATTAACTCAAAAAGCCGCGGCAAAAACGTCACGATACACGGTATATACGTAATTAACAAAAGAATGCATATACTCGCAAGGATAAAAGGGATCATTTCCTTCGCAATTTTCTCGATACTCAATCCGCTAATGATACTGCCGGTAAATAGCGCCGCTCCGTAAGGCGGTGTGATCAACCCGATCGCCAGATTAAATGTCACCATCACCCCGAAGTGCACCTGGTCAATACCGAGTTTCGCCGCTACCGGCATAAGGATTGGAACCAGAATCAGAATCGCCGGAAGACTATCCATCAGCATACCCCAGATCAGCAGAAAAACGTTAAGGATAAGCAGTATCACCCAGGGCTTCTCGGAGATTGAAAGAAGCATATTAGCAAATGCGTGCGGTATCCTCTCGTTGGCCAGAATCCAGCCGAAGACATTCGACGCACCAGCCAGCATCAGGATCGAAGCCGACAGAACCCCCGAGCGGGTCAGAAGCCGGCCCAACGCTTTTATATCAACCCTGCCTTTTCTATAGATAACGATCAACACAAAACCATAAGCCGCAGCAACCGCCGATGCCTCCGTCGGTGTAAAAATCCCACCGATTATCCCGCCCAAAATAATAAACGGCATCATCAGAAACGGGATCGCGCCGAACATCGCCTTGAGCATTCCCAACATACCCAGATCGGACTTTGACGTAGGGAAGTTCCTTGCCTTCGCTACGAAAAATATCACCAGTATCTGCGCCAGTCCGACCATTATACCCGGTATCGCACCGCCCAAAAGCAACCCGCCAATCGATATCCCCGTGACAGCCCCGACAAGCACCAATGGTATGCTCGGCGGAATAATCGGTCCCTGAATAGCCGAACTAACCGTCAGCGCCACACTAAAGCCCTTGCTGTATCCGCCCTTTTCCATCATCCGTATTTCCATAGGACCAAGACCAGCCACATCAGAGATCGCCGAACCCGAACAACCGCCAAACAGCATACTCGCTAAGACGTTCACATACCCAAGCCCGCCGCGAAATCGACCGACGGAGACATTGGCAAATTTCAATAATCGCTCAGCCGTCCCCGAATAAACCATCAGCTCACCGGCCAAAACAAAAAACGGTATCGCCATCAGCGTAAACGTATCAATCCCCGTAAACATCCGATGAGCCACGAGCCACGGCGTCTGGTCGGTCAACAGAAAATACGCCACCGAACTGAAAATCATACAGAACGAAAGCGGCATCCCGAACACCATCAGAAATGCGAACATGCACAGCATCAAAACCAGAGGTATAGGCACATCCATCACTCAAAAAACTCCTCACCGACCTCATCGGCCTCCTGTTTACCCAGGACATACTTAGCGACCATTTGAATCATCATCAGCAACGCACCCACAGGAAGAGCAAGAAACACCCAGAAGTAACGTACCCGAAGCGCCGGCGTCCGACCGATCCACTCCTCGCGCGCCATTTCAAAACCATGCACCAGAATGACTATCAAAACAAGAAAGATAAGTACGTCTATCGACAATCGCCACACAAAACGCACCCTCGGCCCAAATTTGCTGATAATCAGATGAAGCGCCGGATGTACCTGCTGACGAATAGCTACCGAACTTCCCACCAGCACCATGTAAAACATCACATATCGTGCAAACTCCTCGGTCCAAAAAGCCGGACGCTCCAGCACATGCCGCGCGACAACTTCCCAGATTATCACAACGAACATGATAAAAAGAAGAACCGCAACCCCAACCCGGATCGCCGTCAACAACCCTTTATCGAACCTTCGTAATCTCGAATCTTTCTCTGTCATTTGTCCTCTAAAATCTGCTCAGCCGGTTTGTCCGAAACTAATGACCAAAGTGTTTCAAAATCATATTTGCTTTCGCCCGCGACTGGTACCTTTCCTTCCTGTACCGATTGTTCAGCAGCTTGGGCGGTAGCCAAAAACTCACTCACTAACTCGCCCCCGTACCTTTCTTCCATATATTGACGCATAAAAGGTACCGCCGCATCCCGAAAAGCCTGCATCTGCTCAGCCGTCGGAACATGAACCTGTATCCTGGATTCTAACTTCTCCATCGCAAGCGCATCGAGATAAGCCCCGAAACGGTTATAAGCATCACGCGCAACACTCTGAGCCTCCACAAGATAGCTTCTAACATCATCCGGCAGCGAGTGATACCAATCTTCGTTACAAAGGATCGCCCCCACACCCATCAGGTGCTTGTTCAACGTCATGTACTTCTGCACCTGAAAAATTTTACCCATCACCATATTCTGCGGCGTGGTCTCCTCGCCATCGACAACATTCGTCTGCAAACTCGTATAAAGCTCAAGCCACGGCACCGGCACCGCACGCGCCCCGAAAGACTCCATCAGCTTCCTGTGGGCAACGATTTCCATAGTCCGCACCTTCAACCCCTTCATATCCGCAGGTGTTAGTAAAGGCCTGACATTGTTGGTCATACTCCTGAAACCAAACGGTGCCAGAGAAAGAATACGAACATTGGTTTTCGCGGCGCAATCTTCTATGAGTTTACTAATCACCGGATTACTACTGTCCAGCGCAAGCATAGCCGACGCCCTGGATGTAAAAACATAGGGCATATCAAGTATTTCCAGCGGCGGATAATAAAGGCTCGCAAGCACCCCCGAACTTATATCCGAAAGATGAATCGTTCCCTTACGAATCTGATGCACCGAAGACCGCAGGCCCCCCAACTGACCGCCCGGATAAACATAGACCCTGATCCTGCCGCCGCTGATTTTTTCCAGTTCGTGTTTAAACACAACCGCCGCACCGCTCGAAGACTGCATCGATGGGTCTGCCGGACCGGCATGGCTGTACTTTATCACGTACTCTTCTGCAATTGCCGCAACGTTACCGACAACAGCAAAAACCGCCAAAACAAAAATACAGCATCCTTTCATGTCTTAGCCTTATTCCTGAAAGCTCATTTCTTTACATAGGCCAATGATCAGTTTTCGACCGATATTCTATTAAATCTGCCACACACGTCAAACTAAATCCCCTGATACACTCATCCCAAGGCGTATCGAATGCTTTTACCAATCCCGCAGGCACCTTCTTGTTAGCATAGACGCTTTTTATGCCGATAACTACCATAAGGTTTGTTTAAAGATTCTTAAGGAGATATTACAATGCGAACCAGACGAAATCTATTGGCCGTAACGGCTATAATAATTTTCTGCTGTATTACGGTTTGGCTTGGCGCTCCAATACAGGGCGGCCAAAAGACATACGAGATTCATCCAAATATCGATATTCCCCAGTACCACAATCCCCAGCCCCGCGCAATCGATGCATACGAGCGCCTCATGGAACGCTACATGGACCTGACAGAAATCAACTTCATAACAACAGGCAGGGACATCGAGACCATCTCACAAACAATAACTTCAATCGACAACCGCCTGACACAGATTTCAGAACGACTAACAAGAATCGAAAACCACCTCGGCATAACCCAGCCAAAACCCCAACCCCAAATACAATCGCAGGCCCCGGACATGCAAAAATAAACCCAGCCTTCTTTCCCCGCTCGATAGGTGACAGGTAGCAGTCACGATTTTCGGGATCCGTAGAACAGACGATGAATATCTCCCCATCCACCCATTCACTAATATACTAATATACTCATTTACTCATTTACTCATCCACTCATTCACCCATACTTTTTCCCATCCTCATCAACATAAAGCGACCCTTTAGCTTTCTCTATCACATCGACCGCCTTAGGCATTTCCTTTAAATCCGGAACCTTAAACAACCTCCTGCACTTCCCGCACCGCTTGCGCTTATCGGCATCGACCCCATCGAATATCATCGAATAACCACATCGCGGACAATAAGCAACTATCTCCATATTTTTTCCTTTTAACTTTTAACTTTTTAATTCTCAAACTGACCAATTGGTCAGTTTGAGATATATACCCATATATTCTTCTTGTCCTCATCTGTCAAGAGTTTTCCCTGTAACCCGTCCGATTTCGTCATTGCGAGCCCCTGAACCCAACACGGTTCAGAGGCGCGGCAATCTCAACCCCAATCAAATTCCGTAGGGTGGACCTTCAGGTCCACGCGTTTATCTTCTTTTTTCCACTTCACCTTCGCTCTTTCAAGGATTATAATGCCTCCAATGAAGAAATCGCTCGCACATTTGCCGAAAGAAAAACAAACCGAGCTAATGCTCATTACAGAAAAAATCTGCGATATCGTACCCCAAGCTGAAATGATATTCCTATTCGGTTCATACGCACGAGGCGACTGGGTTGACGGCCCGCACGTCCAGGGCAGGGGAAAACTGACCATCCGAAAAAGAAGTGACTACGACATAGCCGTCATTACCCACTTCGCCTACACTGCCAGAGACACCGCCCTTTGGGACAAAGTCAAAGCCGAATTAGCCAAAATGGACCTCAGCACAATAGTCCGTATCCTCCCCCGTGAGTTCGAATTCGTCAACTACAAACTAAGACAAGGCCAATACTTCTTCACCGAAATCTGCGAACAAGGTATTATATTGTACGACTCCGGCGAAGTCGAACTAAGCGACAGAAAAGAACTCGACCCCACAGAAACAAAAGAAATCGCACAAGATACCCTCGACGAAGTCTTTGATAAGGCAAAAGAGTTCTATGCTGCGTATGAATTTCATATCAAAAGACGTAAGTACAAAGTCGCAGCTTTTCAACTTCATCAAGCCACCGAATTTGCATCTAAGACTGTCCTTTTGATCTTCGGCGGCGAATGTCCCCAGGAGCATCATCTTGATGTATTGGGCGACTTAGCCGCTGATTACTGTCCGGAATTAAAAGGCTTATTGCCACGAGAGACCGAAGAAGAGAGGAAACTCTTTGGACTTTTGGACTACGCCTACATCGGCGCAAGATATGACCGGGAATATAAGATAACAATGCAGCAGTTAGAAAAGCTTTCCAAATACGTCAGTAAACTACACGCGGTAACAGAGAAAAACTGCAAGGAGAAAATAAGCTCTTTTGGCCCCGAATAGTAAATCGTAAATAGAAAATTGTAAATTGCAAATGCCTTGCCCCTGCGTTAAAAAGTTGCATGAAGTAACAGAAAAAGCCTGCAAAGAGAAGATAGAAAGCTTTGCATAACATTTAGCCCGCAGGTTTACCGTGCGGGTTTCCTTTCGTATATATTGGTAGGATGGGCAACTCGTTTGCCCATGCTGTCAATGTAATGTTATCCGAACCACATGGGCAGGAAACCTTCCCATCCTACAGGCTATCAAAACCTATCATTATCAAGCATAACTCATCGAAAAATGTACCGTACACCTTACAAAGATCCCTGAGATCACGATTCTGAGAACAGCGTGAGAAACGCGAAGATGGCAAAGAGGGCCAATCCCAACACGAAAGAGTACTTACTGACGCGCGCCGTTTTTAATCCTCGACCACGGCTCCAGTCGTATTCAGGAAGGAGACGGCTTTTCACTATGGCCGAAATAGTCTCGAGGCCTGCCAAGACTGCGATGGTTAGAAATACCCAAGCTGCCACTAACACAGTAAGAAGTGAGACCGATGCGGTTGAGAAGTTACCAATGAACGTCGCACTTAGGGCAAGAACTCCAGACGACAGTGTAATCAACTGCTTCATCAGTTCCAGAGCCGTGTCAGCAGCCGGTCCATTTCGGTTCTTTTGTCTAAGTTCCTCTGACTCTAAATCAATTTGTTCCATATGCAATCCCCCTTACCATAAACTGTGACTTGTTCCGTGCCACGATTGCTAAGAGACCGAATCCGATGAAACTTGAAGGATTCTATTAGCAGATGCGTCTCTTCAGCTGTGAACTCTCGATAGAAGGAATGATGAGTTCGTTCTGGCCACATATAGTACCCGTCCTTAATCCGATGCTTCTTCATATTTTTCGTAATCTGTCCATAACGTGAAAGGTATATAAGACAACTATCGCGATTTAGCTTCTTATATATGTACTTCAGTACTTGCTTTCTCTCAGAGTGAATTGGCATTGTCTGGAGAACGAAGGAGAGCAGCGCGGCGTCAAACTTCCGCCTATCCCTGATGAAGTCTCGCGGCCAGATCAACTTTGTAAAGTTCTTATTTCGGCTAACTTTCTTGAGTGCTTTGGAACAAACAGGGCGTTTGAATGCTTCGTCGAACTCCACAGCGCATACCTCATAACCAGCCTTAAGCAAAGGAATGGTATGGCGAAGCGCACCCGCACCAAAGTCTATGATTGTTCGAACATCGCCTCTTCGCTTTAGAAAGGGGATCACCTCGTCCTTTATCACTTTATGTGGGGGTATTGATGCTGAAATCGATGTAGTCACATCAATTTCAATCCTCTTACCAAAGCGCGTTTTCAATATGTAGATCGGAGACTTCCATTTCGGTCGCATTAGTCGATCTCCTACAGACGCGAACGTCGCGTAAAATAGAGGCAAAACGCAGACTTCTATATATTCATATTACCTTATTCAGTTCTTCTACATGTGTTTATTTACAGCTTCAACCTGCTTTGAATATAAACTAAACCCCCTCGAAAGAAAAGTCAACTAAATTTACGTAATTATATTTTTTGCCTCTTCAAAATAATTTGTGGGTATCTGTTTAGGTTAATACTTCTTAACTCTTTGTTGTCAAACAAGTTATGTTATGTTCTTGTGAAATGTTTTTTTGTACACAAAAAATATTTCCCCTGGACTGGGCAAAACAGTTTGGGCAGGGGGCCAAATTATGGATACCAGGGGGGTAATTTTGCCCTCTGGGGCCCCGAACTGTTTTGTCCAGGCCAGGGTGGCTTGCGAACTTACCCACAAATTATTCCGAAGAGCCTATTTTTTTATGGCTTAGAATTTCCACTTTTTCCGTGTAAATCCGTGCTAATCCGTGGTTCCAGCGTTTTTCTTAGTTTTGAACTTTGGAATTTCGGTAATTAGAATTTGTTTAGAGTTTAGAATTTAGTGCTTAGAATTTCCTCTTTTCCGCAATTAAAAACTAAAAATTCAAAATTATTACCTCTTCTCCATGAAATTTTCACCCCGAGTCCTATAGTATCACACCCCCCGGACTCTTAGCTAAACAGCAGAATCCTGGGGCAAAAACACCATCCTTTTGGGCGGATTTATCTTGATTTGGCATCCGAATTTTGCTAACATAGAGACAGTGGGGTGTGATGAAATGACCAAACAAATCAATTGCAAAGTGCTTAAAACTGTTCCTCTCGACGCGGCTTTCAGCTTCGGCATCGAGGGCGGTTGTTACAATTTGCACCCTAAACCACGCCAGACCGCGACGGTTTTTCCCAGGCAATCCTTCCTCTATTCCGAGCAACTGACCAAGACGCCACTACCGATAAATAAACCGCGAAATATCTCCCTTCTCAACTGCTGTGCCTGATTAGCGGTATCTGCTCCCATTCTCAAATTTCTATGTCGAAAACACTCGATCTGTCATTCTGAGTCCCGGCGCGCCGGGAAAGAATCTCTTTTCTTTGACCCACCGCGGATTTTTAGCTTTTTCTTGCATTTACCACATACACTCGCTATCATTTTCTAATGAATCGAATAAGTCGTAGAGGGTGTTGTTGGCGAGTGTTTTGGACTTGATTGACCGAAACGAAATGATTGTCTTCTCTTTTGCATATTAAGGATAAGGAGCAAAAAAATGAAGGTATATCGCTGCCAGGAAAATCCCATCTTAGAGCCCAGGGACATTGCCCCCTCAAGGACTGACTTCGAGGTAATCGGAGTATTCAACGCCGGAGTCACCCGATACAATGACCAGGTCATACTTCTTCTCCGCATAGCCGAAAAAGTAAAAGGCACCCACCCCGAAATGTTTTCGGTACCGGTCTATGATGTCGCCGCAGGACATATCGATATAATAAATTTCGCCAGGAGTGATCCCGACAATGATTTTTCCGATCCCAGACTTATCGTAAGACCCTCAGAAACATATCTAACTTCCATCTCACACTTGCGACTGGCCAGAAGCAATGACGGAATCCATTTCGAAATCGACGAGCACCCGGCAATAACCGCCGCCAATAAATACGAAACATTCGGCGTCGAGGATCCAAGGATCACGCTGATCGACCAAACATATTACATCAGTTATGTCGGCGTCAGCCCGCTCGGAGTCAACACGATGCTCGCCTCGACAAAGGATTTTCAATCGTTCGAGCGTCACGGTGTCATCTTCTGCCCGGAAAACAAAGACGCACTATTGTTCCCTGAAAAAATCAACGGAAAATATTACGCCCTACACCGACCAGTGTCACCACTGTTCAAAAGAAACGAAATATGGATAGCCGAATCACCCGACTTAATCGCCTGGGGAAATCATCGCCACCTCATGGGCCTCTGTACCCAGGGATGGGACAACGGAAAAATCGGAGCAAGCTGCGTACCCGTCAAAATTGAACCAGGCTGGCTCGAAATATATCACGGATCCGACAAGAACAATCGCTACTGCCTCGGCGCTGCACTACTCGATGCACACAAACCGTATAAACTAATCGCAAGGGCAAAAACGCCTGTACTCGAACCGCAAACCGATTACGAATGCGAAGGTTTTTTCGGAAACGTAGTCTTTAGCTGCGGAATGCTCTACGAAGAAAATAAGCTCAAAATTTACTACGGTGTAGCCGATACTTCAATCGCATATGCCGAAATCGAACTACAACCAATCCTCGACAGTATGGAACTATAGAAACTTCTGTCCGATATTGCAGCGGTTTTTTAGACGTAACGACTTTAACAGCTTAAACTGATCTCAATTGATTTTCCCCGTTTATCCGCGGGTAAGTAACTTAAAAACAATCAGTTACAGTTTTATTCGCGGGCTTTTACTACCCTTAAGGGTATATTTGGTAATTAACAGCTTGCAATTCACGAGTACATTTATTAATTTTAATGACTATGGATGTTGATTCTATTCAACGAACGAATCGAGGATGGAGGTTCATGGCTCGCCGCGTGTATGATTTCCTGGCGTGTCGCGCATACAGTGTATTCATTTTCGCCGCGCTCTTAGGCAACTTGACCGTCAAATTCTTCCACGCACAGCGAACAGGACTTCTAAGCCAGTACTTAGGCTGGATATGCTCGGATATTTCATTCCTGTTGGTAATTGAAGTTATTGTGGCACTCATTTGTTTTCGATGGCATAAAAAATGGATCATAAGAACTGCCATCATCTTCGCCGCGATAATTTGTACATGGTCCATCATAAACGCCAGTTGGCTTATTCGCACAGGAACTCAGGTACTACCCTCGGTACTTATGACTCTGATTAGAGATCCAATCAGTGGATTTTGCATGGTCGGCGTAAACCTGAGCAAAATGCCTGTCGCTGCTTTCTTTCTGCTCGGTCCAAGCGCCGTCGGACTTGCATTCCTCTTCTCAGTCCTGGCAAAAGCGCCCGCTCCGAAATATGAGAATAAAGCATTCAGGAGCAGAATCATTATAACACTCGTCATTGCCGTACTCGCAGTTCTCGGCCGAGGTGCCGTTGCAACTGTCAGACCGTCACAGATGATGTCGTTCTCACTGCGTTACAACTGTCAGCTAAGGGCACTGACAAGCCTCATACTCACCGAAAGACCAAAACCAATCGAAATCAAACGCAAAATTCCGGCCTACGATGAGATCAAAATCGCTGCTGCAACCCAGGCAGGCCTGCTAAATCATAACGTCGTTATCGTCGTACTCGAGGGCGTTCAATATAAACTCACCTCACTGGCAGATACGAAAAATAACACGACACCATTTATGGAAAATATGGCCCAACAGGGTGTCAGCTTTTCAAACATGCGCTCGTCACTAATCCATACCACCAAGGCACTCTTCTCACAATTCACCGGAAGATACGCTTCGGCATCGCATGATATTATCGAAGCCCTACCCGCCACCAAACCATACTGCTCACTGGCAACCATTCTAAGAGAAAAACTCGGATTTCGAACCGCCTTTTTCCAATCCGCAAAAGGAAGTTTCGAAGCTCGACCGGGCCTGATCCATAACCTCGGTTTCGACAAGTTCTGGGCAAGGGACGACCTCAACGACCCAAACCGCCACATCGGTTATCTCGGATGCGATGAATTCGCAATGTTAAAGCCCATCACCGAATGGATTAAAAGCGATAAAGAACCGTTCCTGCTGACCGTCCTATGCTCGGTAACGCACGATCCCTATGTAGTACCACCATGGTTCGCCGAGCCCGAACGCGAGTCCATAGACCGCTATCGACAAACCATTACATACACAGACAAATTTATCGCTGCCATCGACGAGCAGTTGACCGGCCTTGGACTCAAAGAGAACACCATCTTTTGCGTCATTGGCGATCACGGAGAGGCTTTCGGAGAGCACGGACTACAAGGCCACGAACGAATAGCATTCGACGAAGTCCTCCACGTACCATGGCTTATGCGTGCACCAGGCCTGATCGATCCCGCAACCAAAGTGACAAAACCAGTCAGCAGCATCGACATGACCCCGACCATACTGGCCATGATGGGATTTGACTTGTCAACTGCCGCCTTTGACGGAATAAATACCTTAGGCCCAATCGAAGACAACCGAAAAGTCTTCTTCACAGGCTGGATGCAACAGGGATCGTCAGGCTATATGCTAAAAAACCAAAAGTTCGTTTACGATTACGCAAACAAAAAAGCTTTCTACTACGACCTGACAAAAGACCCCGACGAAACCAACAGAACAGACCTACCCGAAAAAAAAGAAACCGAAATTACAACACAAATAACCCAATGGCGAAAGAGCACCGTATTCGGAACAACCCGCCAGAAAAACGGAAAAACAACACTATACAAAAAATGGCAAGCAAGATGGAACAACAGAACCACAATAGCAAAATACCTACAAGAAAAATCCAACTAACCCACCTCTGCCTCCTCGTAAACTCACAACTCGACCTGATTGACACACAATTCGATTCTCAACTTCATTTTTACTTGCCATGATTCACCTCACTTTCTTTTCGATATGTTTGAAAAACTTGTTTAAGAAACAAAAAAACAACAGCAATTCTTAAACTGGCAAAAATACTACCCCACAGTCCGGAACTTTTGCAATATATAGGCACACAGATCATGGGAGAATTATTTGCGAAGCCACATTGACCATACTGGCTAATCAACATCTTGCGTCCACATGATAACATCAATAACATATCCATCCTGGATCTGTTACACGGTATCGCGTTTTTTCCCTTTTTGTCTTATTCCTCGCTTCTCTCACTATCTCATCGGTCACATAGGTAGATTTCATATTTAATAAACTCTTAGCCGCATAATACTTGACGGTGGTTTTCTCATACCATGTGCAATGCCCACTTCTATAAAGGTATTTTGACCACCTTTTTCTACCGTTCCTCATTGTCTTTATTATTTCTTCAACTATAGCATTGGTTAATTCTTCGCCTAATTTAGATAGTAAATCAGCGGCATCGTCGCGTTGTTCCTCGCTGGAACTACTTAACTGTACAATCAAACGTACCCCTTCTGGAGCACATTTTCCCTCTGGATATAGTTGAAGATATGAAAGGTAACATTCAACACTATTTTCCTTTTTAGCTTCTTCGCAAAACAGAGGTTCACCCAATTCTCGAGCTACCTTTGATAAAGTATGATTTGGATACTTTCTCAAGAAGTTTTTATAAGCGCTGGCAGTATTCAACCTTTTTGCTTTATTAAAATCCTGATTAGCACATCCAGATAGACCTGCCAAAACTACAAAAATCATAATAACTTTTAGAAAATACCATTTCCCCATAAACGTGTTTTGTGACGAAAATCTTGCCATTTTATATGACCTCCTTAAAACAAACATATTACATTCCACTTTTTGCCTCTACGACGGCTTTTTGCTCATTAACAACAACTCAATGTAAACCGACTGTTTAACCTGTCATCCGATCAATTAGTTTGTTTCTCTGCTTTCTTCGTGTCATCTATGGCCAATTTTACCTATCTGCGGGAATTATATTTTCACACCTTGAACAGCAAAGGGAGCTTTTGAAGTTCCTTTAAATATTAAAGTTTCTGAATTCTCCCATCCGATATCACCACCAACTTTAAATCCTGCCGCAGTAAACTCAGCTTCCGCAGACAATTCGCCTTTTTCTTCAAACTCCCACTTAAGATTTGCGGTGTGATAGCAATGTGAAACAAGAAAATCTCCATCTACATCTTCCCAATAATCCCCATTTGTCTTTTGAAGTTCTTTTAAAGCTCGACGCAAATCATGAAGACAAAAACCATTGTCAAACTCTCTAACAACAACAGAACCAATAGTAAGTATTGATTTCCGGCCTCTTTTAATTCTTCCTGTAATTTCCTTTATCCCATATTGAGGGAGTGGAAATGATACCCCAAAATCAAAGGTGTCTTTTATACTGCCAACTATTATACTTCCGTTACTAGGACTAGAACTGTAGTGTGCCCATTCTTGGTCATTCATATCTAAACGATAACGGGCTAAATCTTCGACTCGTTTAAAATCTGGGTGCTTCTTCTCGTCAAACCAGCCCCAATCTGATTCGATTAATATCCCAGGTATAATTTTCTCTGAACCTAACAAAATGGGATAAGCATTATAAGTTTGACGAAACAATTGTTCTAATTTGGTTGCCATAATATTTTCTCCTTTCATAAGCGGTGTCTAACAACAAGTCAGACAGCCTAACATAATTTACTTTTCTAATACCGATAACCGCAGACGGAACATAGATTCCATTCTACGCGAACACACTCACTAAAAGTATGATTGGAAAATCAAGTCCCTGATTGGGGACAAGTTCTTGTAGCATGCTGACCCGAAAAGCTCCGCACGATCCAACACCGGTAAGAACCAACGCTCGTCTTGTCATCCTGACCTCTTTTCTGTTTTTTTCATTGTTCCGAAAGAACGGGGATTCTCAACGGCATGGGACTTCAACTGTATGTATCTTCGGTAGCCCCGTTTTCTCAAGGCTAATGACACGGAACGCAAGACCGTCTCCCAAAGGTTTTGTTACTTTTCCGGACGCAAGCATCGTAGGGATCTCATACCGGCTGAAAAAGGACTCGTGGACATGCTTGTGCCCGAACAGTAGGAGATCGACCTTTCGTCTAACAACGTCAAGAAACTGGGAGGCCTGATGGAATGAAACGAACCAGTCACGCTGAAATGGATGATGATGTATGTAGAGAACTTTGAAGTGATTCGCATATTTAGTGGACGTTAGAGTCGCTTTCACACTCTTACGTTGGTCTTCATCTACAATTCCATCGGCAAAAGAAACTTTATCCTTTCGATCGCCTGAATCAACTCCGATAAAGACTACTTTGCGTTCGTTCGCCCCTTGCAGCGTGTCGATCAATGAGTCGGGATACTTCGGAATTTTACGTACATATTTGTCAAAGCGAGCCGGGGCCTTGCTATCAAAAACGTTACCCCACTGTGCGTAGTCGTGATTGCCAGGAACAGGCAAAACCATGAATCTTGATCGTAGGGGTTTCAGTACAATGTTCTCCAACTGTCGGTACTGAGCTACTTTACCATCATCGACAAGGTCTCCAGTCATTATTATGATGGTCTTGTTTTTTGCTTCTGATTTGTATCGGTTGATGATCTCGTTCACAAGAGCTACGGCGTTTTCGTTCTCTTCGCGACTTCGCTTGGACCTGATGTGAAGGTCACTAAGGTGAATGATTCGAATCATTTGTACATCCCCTTTCTTGATTGGCGACTAACCACAAGTCAGACAGCCTAACATAATTGATTGTTCTAATAACAATACCACCGAGGACGCGGTGGAGGAAGAACCAGCGTCCCCAGCGCTCATATTTACCAATTACTCAAACTGACCGTTTTGACATTCTTATTTCCATAACATCTTTAGAGACAAAAAGTTGTATCATTTTCTTTCGAAAAGCTAAAATACGTGCTGTCAAAGTAAAATTTGTCAAAAATTCCTTATTCTGGCTTCTGTATCCTGAATTCTGACTTCTTCAAACTGACCAATCGGTCAGTTTGAGTCAATCACCATTTACTGAATTCGGCGACTGCCGCCTGCGAGCGTCGTTCGACGATATAAGTGCGAACCACAACAACTGTAACCGCGCGCAGAGAATTTCCAGTCACAAAATAAACTGTCGGTTCCCTGAAAGACCGCTTAAAGACCGCGGTGGCCGGACGGGCTGCCAGATGTGGAATCCCAGCCCGCCCTGCACATAATCAGGCCAATCCAAGTCAGAGCATTGTTAACAGAAAGTCCGACAATATTAATTTTTTCAATAACCGCAAAAACCGCTATTCCGGCTCAAAACTACATAGACTACTTTGAGCCCGCTAATAACAAGAGAAAGTATAAACCCATGCTAAAGAGTGTCCATCGGGGCAAACCCTGTTTTTTCCATCGGGGAAATCCCCTATACCGCATCAGACTCAACTGACCAACAATGCCAGCCCGACATAACTAAAAGATCAGCCACCCTTAACGTTCCCATTCAATCATCCCGGCACGCCGGGACTAATATACTAATATACTAACATACTAATATACTAAACTACTAAACTACTAACATACTGATATACTAAAAAAAACCCTTGACACATAACAATAACTATTGTACAGTGATTATCAAACTAAATATAGAATTAACATGAAAAACGAAAATGCGGAAAAAGACGGAAATAATGACAGATTCCACAAAAACAATATATCAGTCTCGGCCAAAGGCCGAATCTATTCTATTTAGCCCGCTGCACTGTAGCGGGGATTCTCAAAACCCGAAAAATAACCAAAATAATCAAAAACGAACCCAATTTGCAAATACGAAATACGAAATACGATATACGAGAGAATTTATGCAAAACGAACCCAATTTCACCCTCACCGCACATATGCCCAACTCGCCCAACGGTCCACGGGTCACAGGCCACGAGTCACGAATAAATATGCAAAACGAACCCAATTTCACTACGCCGCCACTAATTTTCTGTGTTACTAATCTACTAACTTACTGTGTTACTAACGTACTAAGTTACTCATTCATACAAAACGAACCCAATTCAACGACGCAATACGACATACGCAATACTATATACGAGGTTATTTATGCAAAACGAACCCAATTCCAACCATCGAGATACCAGAGACCAGAGAAAAGCGACGAAAAATACACCAAAAAAACACAAAATATAGTACGATATATGCTTCAAAAACTTCAAAAAATGCAAAGAAATGCAAAAAAACGCGCTCTTTTTGCTCCCTTTTTTGCACCTGTTTGCGCGTTCCGACTTGCCTGTCCCACCCAAACCGCCCACCTTCACCCAATGCAAACCCAATTCAACCACGCAATACGACATACGCAATACGATATACGAGAGAATTTATGCAAAACGAACCCAATTTCACTACGCCGCCACTAATTTTCTGTGTTACTAATCTACTAACTTACTGTGTTACTAACTTACTAAGTTACTCATTTATGCAAAACGAACCCAATTTCACCCTCACCGCACATATGCCCAACTCGCCCAACGGTCCACGGGTCACAGGCCACGAGTCACGAATAAATATGCAAAACAAACCCAATTTCACTACACCGGGACTAATTATCTGTGTTACTAATCTACTAACTTACTGTGTTACTAACTTACATAAGTTACCCATTTATGAAAAACGAACCCAATTTTATCCCCAACGCACCGACCAAACACGCAAACAGAGCAAATTTTACCCCGTCTTTTTTGCTTTTTCTTTATTACTTTTCACTTTTATTCTTATACTTTTACTCTCTTTTCTTCACTTTTCCCAACTTTTCGTCACGTTTTACAAATTTTGGACCAAAACACACTTAACTACATATACAACAAAGGCTTACATAACTTTTCACTCCCCAAATACCCTTCACCCTTCACGAAATACGACATACGAAAAAATGCAAAACGAAGCCAATTTCTCATACACTCATTCACTCATCAAACAAAAAATGAAAAACAAACCCAATTTACTGAATGCTCAAAGTAACCTAAGTGAAGTTGTTCTAATTTCTCGCCCTTGGCGAATTCCAAAAAATCATCGATCATCAATAATCAATGGAAAGGCCCAATTAAACTACACCAAGGCCAAGAAAAAAACTCTTGCTTCAAAAGAAAATTGCTTTTATAGTATCAAAATAAAGGATTTCGACAAATATGACACAAGCAAGGCTGCCAAAAGTAGTAGTGATCGGCGGCACCTACATTGACATGGCAATAAGGTGCAGCCGCTTCCCATCGTCAGGCCAAAGCGTCGCTGGATCCTCAATGCTATACAGAATCACGGGCCAGGGACCAAACCAAGCCGCACAAGCCGCTCTCTGCGGATGCCAGGTACACCTAATCAGCAAAGTAGGAGGAGACTGCTTCGCACAACTCGCAACACAAAGCCTAAACGAATACAACGTTAACACAGAATTCCTCTGCACTGCTGAGGCAAAAAACACCGGAACAATCGTAACTTTCGTGAACGCCGAAGGGGAAAACGCAAGCTGCATTTACAGCGGGGCAAATAACGCACTGAGACCACAAGATATAAACGCAGCTGAGCGGGCAATTGCAGAAACTGACGTATGCCTGATTCACGGACGACTACCACATGACACTATCGTAACCGCAATACGATGCGCACAAATGCACTCAAAGAAGATCATCCTAAACCCCGCAAGACCCATAGAGACAGCATCACAGCAAAGCACAAGCTTGCCAATTGAGTATTTCTCTGCAAATATACTGATTCCAAACTTCTATGAAGCCGCAGATATCACAGATCAATCAACACCAAACATAAGAGGTGCAAAACTAATAGGATCGGATCTCGTCGCAAGGGGCGTTGATGCTGCCGTTATCACTATGGGAAAGAAAGGCTCACTCGTCGTTGACAGGAACAGTACAGACCATATCGAAGCTTTTGAAGTAGAACTCGTCGATAAAACCGCAAGGGGAGACGCTTTTGCAGGAGCATTGGCAGCATGTTGTGCTGTAGGAGACGACCTGAGAGAAGCCGTAACATTCGCCTCAGCCGCGGGTGCACTGGCATGCACAAAGTTCGGAACAATAGAGTCACTACCAACAAAAGCCGACATCATCGAACTGCTACAAAAAGAGGACACCGAGTGGCTCGGAAAAACAGAACCACCTTCATAATAAAAAACGAACCCAATTCCCAGAACCTGCACGTAACTAACGTCCCCATAAAGACTTATGAACATTTCGCCCTGTCTCAAGAACCGAATTGATTGCCTCGCGGATAGAGAAATACGAACACCATGACCAGGATTATTACCAGGAACATGGGACTTAGCTAAGCGGTCTAAGTAACATTTTCAAAAGCGAAAGATCAAATATTACTCGCTATGGCACTGAAAAAGGCAATTTCACAGAAATAGGAAGCATCCGCAACAATACTTCAACAAAAGACTTATAAAAGCTGCCTTATTAAATTTCACTATCTATCGACGTTGCTCTATTGAAAACATGGTACTGTCATTGCGAGGAGGCCCCAGGTCGACGCGGCAATCTCAATTCATAGAACAAGATTGCTTCGCTGCGCTCGCAATGACATTCGCGCATTTTCTTAGGACCGTTGGTATTAGATTAAACCGCTTACTAAAGGAGCGCATAAAAAAAGCGGAGTCGACCTCCTCCGGTACGACTCCGCAAAAACAAACTTTATAATGAACAAAACCGGAATTGCATCAATAGTAGTACAAAACAAAACCCGATTTTGGCTATTGCCCTTGGGCGGGCCCTTCCTCCTCCTAAGTTATAACGGTTTAGGACGCACCGCCCAAATATTTCATCTCATTTTTTTGAGAAGAATCTTAAATATTTCGCAAAGGGTATGCCAATAAGTTCGAGTTATTACTCCAATAACTTATCAATGTACCTAACAGACTGTAACACAAGCAGTTATATTCATTAGTACTTCTGCGATTTCGGGAAATTTCATTGATCGTTTTCTGTAAGCGTGTTGTTTTTTCTCAACACGACATCTGATATACGTACTAATCAACAAACAACAAGTACCGGATTACCACTATGTTAATCACGAAATCGTTCGATGTTTACAAAAAACAACGCTGCCGTGTCGATATGTGAACAATAGAAAAATAGGCAATTGAGTTGGTGTAGTTTGCTGTAGTTGTCTGTAGTTTGCCGGTCAACATGATAATTTTTCCCCGAAGATGATAATAATAGTTTGGGTAATATAGGTAAGATATAGTCAAAAAAGGCCGTGGCCGGGGCAAAAAGAGAGGAAAATTGAAAAAAAATAAAATAAATCTGCGAATATTAGTCCGATAATTTTATTTCATAATACTTCAAAAAAACTTGTGTTACATGGCATTTAAGGGCCTGTTAAATCCCATTTACCGGCCAGACAACTATCGACCTCACCCTCAATCACAATTGAATCGCCGCTCGGCAGCTCTACCGTTTGCTGGCGCGAGGGCTCCTTAGTTCGGGTTGGCAAGAATGCCCTCGCCCGATCACATATCCCAGGGGTGCCTCCGAGTTGGTTATCGCCACAATTGCGGCAGATCTTCCACCGCCGCTTGCGTTCCTCTGCAGTTATCTCCATTGTAGATCCTTCCAATAACATATCCCACATTT
>SDBT01005508.1_pt1 | contig 21212 bp, 18 predicted proteins | sample 2277101 | NCBI WGS metagenome assembly SDBT01 (sample SAMN10404973, study PRJNA504765) | marine sediment metagenome | isolation source: marine sediment core GS10_PC15, 103 cmbsf | place: Arctic Ocean: Southern Knipovich Ridge | collected 2010
AGTTCCAGGTTTCGCTGTGTCGCCGGGTCTATCACCAGGCAATCGCCCGTCGAATACACCCCCAGGGAGACAATGTGACCCAGGGCGCTCTTCTGCGTTTCGTGCAGGTAGCTCACCAGCGCGCCGGCGGCAACGGAGCACAGCGGCAGCGACTCGCAGCCAAGAGCCTCCAGCGAGTTGACGCCGAAGTGCTCCAGGAGCACGTCGCGGCAGCGGGCCGGCATGAACTCCCACTGCTCGCGCCGGGTGAGATGCGCCGAAAACTCCGTCTCCAGGCGCTCGGGGAAGCCCGCAGCAGACCAGCCCTCAGGGAATATCACCTCCCGCGGCCATATTCGCCCCACCTCGTTGACCAGGCCGAGCTCCCCATCGAGCTCGGTCGCCCGGAATTCTCCCGTCGAGAGGTCTACGAAGGCAAGCCCGGACCGGTCCCCGTCCGGTGCGACGGCCGCCAGGAAATTGTTGGTCTTCTCCTCCAGCAGCCCCTCGTCAAGGATGGTGCCGGGAGTGATGACCCGGGTGGTCTCCCGGTGGACAAGGCCCTTCGATTGCTTCGGGTCCCCGACCTGTTCGCACACCGCTACCTTCATGCCTGCATTCAGCAGCCGCCCGATGTATCGCTGCGCGGCGTGGCAGGGTATCCCGGCCATCGGCACCCTGGAGCCTTTGCCGGCCGGCCGGCTCGTGAGCGTTATGTGCAGGACGTCCGAGGCAGTCTTCGCATCGTCGAAGAAAGTCTCGTAGAAGTCGCCAAGGTGGAAGAAGAGCACGGCATCCTCGTTCTCCCGCTTCAGGCGCAGGTACTGCTCCATCATGGGGGTGTATTCACTGCGCTTGGGACTCTTCGGCACCACTGTCTCCTTCGCCTGCCTTCATGGGACTTCCCGGCGGGCACCAGTATACTGTAAGAAGCTACCCCGGCACAACAGCAGAACACTATCCTGAGAGGACACTATCCTGAGGGTTGGTACAAGAATGGAGGCATCTTCATCTAGGCCATCTCCTTTATCTCCATTTGTACTCTTGAGCAGGATTACCGTCAAGACGCATTTGTCCACTCTTTTGCGTAGGCCTTCCACCTGCGACAGGCGCTATCAGAGCGAATTCTTGGACAGGTCCTAAGTGTAATACCTGGGTCAGGCTAACTCCTCAGAGACAGGCAGGTTATGAATACAGTCACCAGCAAGATGCGACACAGTGCTGTATGTGTCGAATGTGTGGTGGTCTTAAGCCTGCTAGTGATGGCCGGGGAATGAGTTGCGAAGCCGAGGGTACTACGCAGAGTCCGATTCCAAGAATCAGGGATTAGAAAGACCCGGAAGCGGCGACAGCGTCGGGTCTCACAACCAGGAATACTGCTTCGCTCCACTCGTGTTGTCCCGGCGCACGCCCTTTCAAGCCGATCGGTCCACCGGTTCTCTCCAGATACCAGACCTTCCCACCCCACTTCTGCTTCCACGTGCCGTCCACCGGGATCCATATGAAGCCGTCCGTGTCCGTGAAGTGCCGCGGATTCTCCCCATACTGGTTGAGACCCGGGTAAAGCCACGGGCAGTTCTTAGGACGATTCCCCCCCGCATCACAGCGAATCCGGTGCCTCACACCCAGCCCCTGCATCTCCGGCCTGTCAGCCTCGATGAACTCCACCGCACCTTCAGATTTGCCACCCGCGAACGCTTGCTCCCGCACCATGAACCTTTCAAGATCCTCAGGGATGGGCAGGTTCTCAGATGCTAGAGCAGGGCCCTTGCCATCCGCCACTCCAGCTGCAGGAATCGCGTCCGGTGCTGGAGATCGGGACGGGACATAGGACCCCGGAGGACGCGGGACTACTGTCTTGCCCCCGTATGGTGACAGAGGCCGTTCGACCTGCTCGTAGAGGGCCTGGACCTCCCAGGCAGAAAGGGCCCGGTTGCAGATGGTGACCTCGTCCAACAAGCCCTTATAGTAGGTCCCCGGACCATCCGGATGAAAGGCCATGCCTATTCGAGCCGTGTCCGCGCGAATGCCATCACCATACTTGCCGAACTGAGAAGGTGTGTTCCTCAGTTTCAATACCAGTTCTCTCCCGTCCAGGTAGGCCCGGGTGCGCGACCCATCCAGTGTTACAACGAGTTGGTGCCATGCAGGAGAGTCAGCAGTCCACAGGGCAATAGGAGCCGAATAGTACAGGTGCGTGAAGTTAGGAGCCGACCATATGATGTTCACCTGCTCATCGGCAACAGCAGAAGTCAAATTGCCCGTGCATATCAAAAACCCCCTGTCCCAATCGCCCTCGGCAGAGTTGAACAGGTTGTACAGGCAGTTGCCCGGCCCCGTGGAGTCGTTGCCCGGCATGAACCACATCACGATGCTTGCAGGAGCGTCGAAATCGAGGTTTGCGACCTGAAGATCGAGGTCGATGTAATCATCTACTCCATCGAAAGCGAGTGCACGACCGAACCTGCCCTTCACCCATCGTGCGCCATGTATTATGCCGTCGCTGTCACCCCCGCTGGAGTCTTTGAGAATGCCACCCCTTCCCTCGTCCATATGCCACACGGCCACGGCGCCACTCACGACCGGAACCCGGATGTCCGTCCTGAGAAAGAAGACCATCCACGCTGCAAGGACAAGGACACCACACACAAGGACAATGGCAGACTGCCAGGAGAGCAATGCGATCCATGCGGGCTTGCGAGCCCTGATCACCTCGGAAAGCAGGCCTTCCGCCGCTTCATCTCGCCCTGCAGGTTCCTTCGCTTCTGCAGTCATCTCACTCTTTTTCAGAAGCCCCCGAGTCTATCCTGTGGCCATGGCGCTTCTTGATGAACCTCTGCAGCAGCATGACAGCGGCAAAGACGGCCACCGCGACAGCGATCATCCAGGCCTTCCTGGGATCGGTCAGAGTCTTTATGACCGCCTCGCCGCCCAGGACGAGGGCAAAAGAGCCGGGCATCATGCCGATGAGGGTCGCGACAAAATAGTCCCTGTGCTTCACCTCCGTGAGTCCAAGCGTGAGGTTCTGGACATCCCAGGGAGCGTTGGGGATGAGCCGGATCAAAAGGACCGTAAGAAAGCCGTGGCGCTCGATCTTCTTATCGATCTTCGCCATCTTGCCTTTCAGGAAGCGGCTCACCGATTCCCGCGCGACGTAGCGGGCGAAGATGAACTCGAGGTTGGCTGCAAGGTTAGCAGCGACGGTAAGTATGATGAACCCCTTCGCCGGGCCCCAGATATAACCGGCGGAGGCAGATACTATTGCAGCCGGAAGGAGGACCAGTGGCCTTATCATGTAGAGAAGGACATAGAAGACCGGCGCCCACATGCCTGCCCTCTCCACAAGCGCTTCCATCTGCGCCTTGTCCGTGATATGTATGCTGAAGCAGCACCGGAAAAGAAGATAGGCGCCTACGATGAGGCATACGGGTATCAGGATCTTCAGGCATTTCATCCACTTTGCACGTTCCACTTTTCTCCACCTCCTTCAGCCAATGGCATCCGCAAGCTGCTCGAGCCCCGCGGACCTGTCCCGGCCCAGTTCCACCCTTAGCACCCTCCGGCCGCGCTGCTCGAGCGCCCGGTAATCGCCCAGGGCCTGCGCGGCGATGAGCGCTCCGAAGCTGTAACCGGTCTCCGGAACAGCCAGGTCCGCACCGGGCTCATCCGTCAGCTGCAGGAATATACCGGTGTTCGGCCCTCCCTTGTGAAGCTGTCCCGTCGAATGGAGAAACCGGGGGCCATAGCCCGAAGTAGTCGCAAGCTTCAGGCGGTCCCGGAGCGCGAGCCGCATCCCCTCCAGCGCCGACTGAGTCTCAGGGCATGGGGCAAGGTAGGCCTGCAGGCCTATGTAGTCGCCTTCTCCAGCCCCGGCAAGGAGGCCTGCGACCGCCTTCTTCAGCGCGCCGGCGTCCATGGCCGGTACGGCCGGCTCATAATCGCCGTCTGACTGCCCGGGTTCCCCTTCCATGGCCCGCTTCGCCAACTCCTTGGCAAGCTGGACGTCCGGCTGGTTAAAGGGATGGATGCCCAGCGCAGCACCCGCACAGGACACCGCGACCTCCCAGCGGAACATCTCCCGCCCCAGTTCGACGGGACGGGAGAGCCGGATGCGGATGACCGGATGCCCTGCCCTCTCGAGCCCGGCCGCACTCGCCTCCAGCCCGTCATCGGCGTCAGAGTCCATGGCCATGCATACGAACACCCGGTCGTTCCCGTACGCGCCGGGCGCCGCCGCTGCCTCCCCGGCAACAGGCACGATGCCTCGGCCGTCCTTGCCGGTGCTCTCGGCGATGAGCTGCTCTATCCACGCCGGAAACGCTTCCAGGGAACCCGATGTAAGAAAGGTCACCTTGTCCCTGCCCGCAAGCGTTAGCTCGCCCATCGCGGCCCCGAGTTCAAGGCCGCCGCCTCCTCCGCGGCACTCATCCGCCATCGAGCCTGCCTCGTCCAGCAGCCCGCGGACATCAGCCCCGATAAGGGCGGCCGGCACCAGGCCGAATGCGCCCAGGGCAGAGTAGCGGCCCCCGATGTCAGGGACCGCCTCGAAACTCCTCCTGAACCCCCGCTCCGAGGCGAGCGCCTGCAGGGGTGTCCCGGGATCGGAGACCGCTATGAAGTGCTTTCCCGCTGCTTCGCCGGCGCCCCCCGCCCTGTCCCAGAAGTAGCGGAAGAGGGAAAGGGTCTCCAGCGTGGTGCCCGACTTGCTGGATACGATGAAGAGGGTCTTCGCAAGCTCTATCCGCCCCTCCACCGACCTGACTGCATCCGGATGCGTGCTGTCGAGGACGATGAGCTCCGGGTACCCGGGAGCATTGCCGAGAACGAACTGGAACACTTCGGGGGCGAGACTCGAACCACCCATGCCCATGAGGACCAGGTGCCTCACTCCCTCGTTCCTGGCCTCTCCAGCGAAACGCTCCAGCTCCTCGACCTCACCGGCCATCTTCGCGGGCAGCTCGAGCCACCCGAGCCGGTCCGTGAGCTCGGCGACCGGTTCAGGAGACCAGAGCCGGTAGTCCTTGCTCCAGAGCTGTGAGGCGAGATCCTCCGAACGCCATTTCTCGAGACGGGCGGATACCACTTCCTCGTAGGCTCCAAGCGACATCAACATCGGACCGTCCCTTCATCAGGCAAGCGCGGTTCGTTTTTTCTTCAGCACCGCGATGAGCTTCTCATAGGAAGCGGCGAAAGAAGCCACCCCGTCATCCTGGAGTTTCTCCGTCACCTTGTCCAGGTCTATGCCCAGCCCGGGGAGAGCGGCGATCGTCACCCTCGCCTCATCCAGCCCTTCCTCGACCCTGGATTGCGGGCTGCCGTGGTCCCTGAAAGCATCCATCGTGGCGGGAGGCATGGTGTTGACAGTGTCGGACCCTATGAGCTCCTCGACGTACAGCACGTCTGAGTATGCTTTGTTCTTAGTCCCGGTGCTCGCCCAGAGCGGGCGCTGGACCCTGGCGCCCTTTTCTGCCAGCGCGGAGAACTCGCCTCCGCCAAAAAGCTCCCTGAAACGCGCGTATGCTAGTTTCGCGTTGGCGACGGCGATCTTACCCCGCAGGGCAAGCGCGTCGGGGGTGCCGGCGGATTCCAATGCACTGTCCACGGCCGTATCGACCCTGCTGACAAAGAACGAGGCGACAGAAGAGACCCTGTCCGGATGCTCGCACACGGACAACGCCTTTATGTACGCCCCGGCCACGGCATCGTAATGCGCGAGCGAGAACATCAGCGTGGCGTTTACGTTGATGCCGCCCGCAAGGAGGGTCTCGATGGCCGGTATACCCTCGGGCGTTGCAGGCACCTTTATCATCAGGTTCGGCCGGGCAACCGTGTCCCAGAGGCGCCGTGCCTCCCCAACGGTGCCCGCGGTGTCGCGGGCGAGCCGCGGCGATACCTCCATCGATACGAAGCCGTCAGCCCCTCCCGAATCATCGTATACTCCCCGCAGCACATCCGCCGCCATCTGGATGTCCGGGACCGCGAGCCGCTCGAAGAGCGCCTCCTCGGCGACACACGGCTCCTCCTCGAGAGCCGCCCGGAGGTCCCCGTCATAGTCGGTGCTCCCCGCGATGGCCTTCTCGAAGATGGTCGGGTTGCTCGTGACTCCCCGCACGCCATCCTCCTCGACCAGGCGCTTGAGCTCGCCGCTAGTGATGAGGCTCCGCTTTATATAATCGAACCAGACAGACTGCCCCTGCTGATGCAACGCCTTGAGACTGTTCACGGTACCAGCTCCTTCCTTTCCGCGGACTCGCCGATTAGCGTCCACGGACCCGCCTCGGCCACGTGGACATCCACGAGACGCCCTATCATATCATCTCCGCCCGGCAATACGACCATCCTGTGGTCCCTGGTACGGCCAGAGACCATCTCCTGCGTCTTCTCACTCGGGCCCTCGACCAGCACCTCCACCGTGCGGCCCACCATGCGAGAGTTCCGCTCGAGGCTGATCTCCCTCTGCATCTCTATAAGCTGCTCGAGGCGGCGCTGCTTCTCGTCCGCAGGCACATCATCTACCAGGTCCGCGGCACGCGTGCCCTCCCTCTCCGAGTACTTGAACATATAGGCCGAGTCGAACCGCACCTTCTCGATCAGGGACACGGTCTCGTCGAAGTCGGCGTCCGTCTCTCGCGGGTACCCGACGATCATGTCGGTCGAGATGGCCACCTCCGGCACGGCCTCCCGTGTCTCATCCACAAGGCGCAGGTACTCATCCCTCGTGTAGCGCCGGCCCATTGCTTTCAGCATCCTGTCCGAGCCCGCCTGCACAGGCAGATGGATGTACTCGCAGACCTCCTCTATGCGCGCGACTGCATCCAGGAGGTCCCGGCCCACGTCTGAAGGGTACGAGGTGAGGAAACGCACCCTCCGGATGCCCTCGACAGCGGCGACCATCGGCAGGAGGCCCGCCAGCCGGACGGGGCCGTCCCGGCCATAGCTGGCTACGTTCTGCCCGAGCAGCGTCACTTCCCGTACGCCCGTGCGGGCAAGCTGTTCCGCTTCAGCGACTATTTCCCCGGCAGGACGGCTGCGCTCGGGGCCCCGAAGCGACGGGACGACGCAGTAGGCACAGCGGTTATTGCATCCCCTCATGACGGAGATGAAAGAAGTCACCCCATGGCCTTCCCCGCGGCCCGGGCTGGGGACCGGCCTGGTGGGCGAAGGCGGCATCTCCCCGGAGGAACTGGTATCCACGACCGCCCCGTCCCGTGCGCACTCCACAAGTTCCCCTATATGGCCCATGCGGTCCGTGCCGCACACGATATCCACGTGAGGCGCGCGCGCGCGGATGCCGCTGCCATGGCGTTGGGCCATGCACCCGCACACGCCGATGATGAGCCCAGGGCGGCGGACCTTCAGCTCCTTCAGCGCCCCGATCACCCCGAACACCCGTTCCTCCGCATGCTGGCGGACACTGCAGGTGTTGAGGAGCACGACATCGGCTTCCCCGGCTGAATCCGCCCGTGCGTACCCGGCTTCCTGCATGATGCCTGCCATGACCGCGGAATCACACGCGTTCATCTGACATCCGAAGGTCCGGATATAGACTTTCTTGCGTTCTTCCATGCCCTCTCGCACCCCGGCTGCCCGTTGGCCCTGTTCAGCCGAGTGTCTTGTTGAGGTCCCAGTCGTAGCTCGAGTAGCGGACCGCCAGGCCCTTCCTGTTCTCTGCGACGTATTCCCGCGTGGCATCGTCTGCAAACTGCAGTGCAAAGTCAAGTACGCCTTTGCGCGTTTTCGCAAAATCGCGCGCGTACCACCTGAAGATGCTCGACAGGTGGACGATCCCGCCCTCCCTGTCCAGCGACAGGCCCTCCCGGTTGACGAAGCTCCTCCCGGCGATGTCCAGCTGGGCTTCTATCTTCACAGCGTCGTAAAACTCTATCGGGGGGCATGAGCTCGCGCCGCAGACCAGCGCGAAGTGTATCCTCGGGTCCAGCACCTCCACGCACAGGGCCCTTCTCCTGTCTCGACCCGCGAACGGCTTCCTGCGCGAGCCGGGCTGAGGCCTGTTTCCCCTGAGGATGCCGTGCTCGACGTCGTCGGGAGAGAAGAACAGGCCGCCGACCATGTAGCCGATGCGGCCGAAGAAGTCTACCACATCCTTGACGGAATGGGTGATATCGAAGTGGATGATGCCGTGAATGATAAGGATGTTGTAGATGTTGAGCCAGAAGGCCTTTCTTTCTCCCCCGGTCTGCAGGGAGGAGGGGTCGAACCCGTTCAGCTCCTCCGCCAGCGCCAGGTACTCCCGGAAGCTGCCCGATGCGCGCATGGCACGATAGTCTACCCTGCCGGTCGAGGTGTCGAAGAACGCGCCCTGCAGGTGGTTGAGCGCTACCTTCAGCCGGGGAGCCACGTCACTGCCCGTGCCCTCCACCGCCCGCTCCGTGCTGTTCAAGACCGCCCTGCGCGGGATGAGCTTTCTCATCCTGCTGACCAGCGGCCCGCGCGAGCCCTCCCGGGCCAGCCTGCCCTGCATGTCCATTATGGCGGCGACCGCGTTTATATACCCGATGTGGCTGAAGGCCTGCGGGAAATTCCCCAGCAGCACTGACTTGTCCTGGTCGTACTCTTCGGCAAAGAGCCCAAGGTGGTTGGCGGCCCGGCAGGTCGTGGCAAGAAGCTCGCGCGCCTCGTCGAGCCTTCCCAGGCGGGCCAGGCACTCGACGAGCCAGAAATTGCAGAGCAGGAAGGCGCCCTCCTCCCCCTCGAGCCCGTCATCGGCAGCGTAGCGGAGAAGGAAGCCGTCTCTCATCAGCTCCTTCGTGCAGGCCCGAATCGTCCCCTGCATCCTGCTGTCTTCCAGCGGCAGGAAATCCATCAGGCCCAGCAGGAGGAGGCTCGCATCGAGCTCGCTTGACCCGTAGCGCTGCACGAAGCTGCCAAGCCCGCGGTCGTACCCCCTGGCGAGCACCTCCTCTCGTATCGCCTCGCACACCTTTTCCCACTCGTCCAGCGGAGCGGGAAAACCGTATCGCCGGGCGATCTTTATCCCGCGGTCGAGGGCGACCCAGCACATGACCTTGGAATAGACGAAGTGGAACGGGCCGTTTCTTACCTCCCACAGCCCGTGGTCCGGCTTCTTCCAGTCCCGGGCCGCGCTGCTGCAGACATCCCTGAAGAACGGCCAGAGAGTCTCGTCAATCCTGCCCGCGTAGTCGGAAAGCCGCAGGGCCGAGTCCATCACCTCGCCGTAGATATCCCATTGCTGTTGTCTGAAGGCCGCGTTTCCGACGCGCACCGGGCGCGACCCCCGGTAGCCTTCCAGATGCTCCAGTGTCCGCTCCTCCAGCTCCCGCTCTCCCGTCAGCGAGTACATTATCTGCAGGTCCCTGCTCCCGTGTCGGCGATAAGTGTCGTGAAGCCAGCGGACGAAGCTGTCGGCCTCCGTGATGTGGCCAAGCGCGAACATGGCTTTCAGCGTGAAGGCCGAGTCCCTGAGCCAGGTCGCCCGGTAGTCCCAGTTCCTCTCCCCTCCCAGCGACTCCGGGAGCGATGTAGTGGCGGCGGCGGCGATGGCGCCGGTCGGCTGGAACGTCAGCAGCTTCAGCGCAAGGAGCGACCGGTTCACCATGTCCATGTACTCGCCCCAGAAGACGCACCTGTCTCCAACACAGGTGTGGAGCCAGCCGATCCAGAACTCCCTGCATTCCTCCAGAGCGCAGTCCCCGTCTCCCGCAGGCGGGCCGTCCCCGAAGAGAAACTCGAAGTGCGCGTCCTCTCCCTCCCGCAGGGAGAACCCGACCGTGACGCCCCGGCCGGGTTCGATCTCGATGGAGCAGCCCCTCGCCCTCACGACAAGGGTAAAGGTCTCATCCGAACACCTCACACGCACCATGTCCCCGTCACGCTCGAGCCGGAACTTCTCCAGACCGTAGCCGGGAGCCGGGAAGCAGCGCGCAGTCAGCCGGACCTCACCGGAGAGGCCCTTCAAGCAGCGGTGGACCAGGTGCTCATCCTTCCCGGCCAGGTCGCTCGCGGTAATGGGCATGAAGTCGTAGAGCGCTACCCGCCCTTCAGCAGTCTCGAAAGTGCACGAGAGGATGTTCGTATCCTTCAGATACTCCTGCACGGACCGGAACTCGCCGTCGGGACAGATGCTGAAACGCCCGCCCACGTCATCATCGAGCAGGGCCGCAAAGACAGTCGGGGAATCCATGTACGGGAGGGAGCAGTAGTCTATTGACCCGTCGCGGGAGACCAGCGCCACCCCGTGCATGTCTCCTATCGCCCCGTAATCGCCTATGTCCCTGTACAATTCTGCTTCTCCGTCCACAACTCCCGCGGCAGCAGCCACGCGGCCTCGGTGTCGAGCAGGAAGGTAAGGCCGCCCGTGCCGGGCCTGACAAGCGCGGCAGGCAGGGCCGGGTCGCCAGCCATCACGTCGCGGACGATCTCCGCCTTGCCTCTGCCCGTGGCGATGAACATCACTTCCCGGGAATTGTTTATCACCGGAAGCGTCAGGCTCACCCTGTCGAGACCGCCGGGGGCGCCGGTCACGCCGACCGCCAGGAGGCGCATCTCCCGCAGCGAAGCCGCACCCGGGAAGAGAGATGCGGTGTGCCCGTCCTGCCCTATCCCAAGCATCACGAGGTCGAACCGTGGGAACTCGCCCCGCTTCAGCCCGAAGGACGCCAGAATCTCGTCCTGGTAGTGCCCGGCCGCCGACTCCGCTGTGCCGCGGGGCCGGACCGCATGGACGTTCCGGGACGGGACAGCGACCCGGTCCAGCAGGAGCGCCCGGATCATCGAGAAGTTACTGTCCTGAGAACGCCGCGACACGAGCCGCTCGTCTGCAAGGAAGACATGCATCTCGTCCCAGGGAAGCGGGTAGGTGCCGGAGCCGAGTCGCTCGTAAGCCCGCTGCGGCGTTTCGCCGCCGGAGAGTGCAACTGTAAAGACGCCGCGCGAGCGCACGGCGCTGCGGGCCAGCTCACCCCACCTTCGGATGACTTCGTCCGCCAACGATCCGATGTGGTCAAATACGAGAACGGTCCTCTTGAGCGGGGGGTTCATCGGAGAATCTCCAGACCCTGCCGTCGCTTTCGATCAGCGCACGAGCTTCTTCCGGGCCCCATGTTCCCGCGGGGTAGTCGGGGAAGTCATCCGCCGGGTGCCCGTCCCAGTACCTTACTATGGGGTCCACCACATCCCACATCGCCTCAACCCCGTCCTGCCTCGCAAAGAGCGTCAGGTCTCCGCGGATACAGTCCACAAGCAGGCGCTCGTAGGCATTGTGGCCGACCGCGTGGGAACTCCTCCCGTAGTTGAACTCCATGTGGACGACATGGGGACGGTTCCCCATGCCCGGGTACTTCACGCTCAGCCTGAGACAGATATCCTCCCTCGGCTGTATGCCGAGCACGAGAGCGTTCGGCGCCAGGACATCGCACGTCCTTCCGAAGAGCCTGAGCGGCGGCTGCTTGAACTGGACGACGATCTCGGTCAGGCGCCGCGGCAGCCGCTTGCCGGTCCTCACGTAGAAAGGCACGCCCGACCAGCGCCAGTTGTCTATATAGAACTTGCCGCCAAAGAAGGTCGGGGTATTGGACTGTGCCAACACGCGGTCCTCCTCCCGATACCCGCACACGGGCTTCCCGGCAATCGCGCCCGGCCCGTACTGCCCGCGGACGCACATCCCGGATATCGCCTGCTCGTCCATCGGGCGGATGGTCCTGAAGACCTTCACCTTCTCATCCCTGATGAAGTCCGCCTCAAAGTCCACCGGCGGCTCCATCGCCACCAGCGCCAGGAGCTGCATGATGTGGTTCTGCACGATGTCCCTCACCACGCCTGCCTGCTCGTAGAAGTTGCCCCGGTGCTCTATCCCGAGTTCCTCGGCCACCGTGATCTGGACATGGTCAACATAGCGACGGTTCCAGAGCGGCTCGAATATGCTGTTGGCGAAGCGGAAGAACATTATGTTCTGTACCGTGTCCTTTCCCAGGTAGTGGTCTATGCGGTATATCTGGGTCTCCTCGAACGCCTTCACCAGGAGCGAGTTCAGCCTGCCCGCCGACTCCCGGTCGGTCCCAAAAGGCTTCTCGACGACTATCTTTCCCCTGTAGAGCCCCCTGCAGAGGTTGAACTCGTGGAGCCTGCCCACGATGGGAGGAAGCACCGAGGGAGGGACCGCGAGGTAGAAGATGGTATTGGCGTCCCCGCCCTCCTGCCCGGGGCCCGCCCCGGACATGTGTTCGCACAACCTCGCGTAGGTACCAGAGGCCACAAGGTCGCCGGGCACGTAGAAAAGATGCTTCGCGAAACGCTTCATGGCATCGCTGCTGCAAGTCCCGTGGGCATACTTTGCAATCGCCGCGGCCGCATACTTGCGGAAGGCCCCGTCCGACATCTCCGGCAGTCCCACGGCCAGTATGGAGAACTTCTCCGGCAGGACACCGTCCCTGAACAGGTGCTCGAGGGACGGCAGGAGCTTGCGCTGGCTGAGGTCCCCGGCCCCCCCGAAGATGACCATGGTAAACGGCTCTATTGCCAGCTCCTCCCCGGGAAGCTCGCAGCTCTCCATGAAGCTTTTCTGCAGCTCAGCCGGCTCGTAGCTCTTCTCTTCCATGTTCTGGCCTCCCGCACCAGGCACTCGCTCACCCCATCCGCTTGAACCCGTGGCCCCCGAACTGGTCTCTCATCACCGACAGCAGGCGGTCGCCGAAGGACTCCTCATCTCGCGAGCGCAGCCGCTGGAGCAGCGAAAGCGTGATGACCGGAGCTGCGACGTCGAGGTCGAGAGCCTCGATCGTCGTCCAGCGCCCCTCGCCCGAGTCAGGCACGTACGGCGCCACATCGCTGAGGTCCTGCTTATCAGCCAGTGCCCGCTCGACGAGGTCCAGCAGCCACGAGCGGATGACGCTCCCCGAGCGCCAGATGCCCGCTACCTGGTGAAGGTCCAGCTCCAGGTCCTTCTTCCGGTGCATCAGCGCGAACCCCTCAGCCATCGCCTCCATCATCCCGTACTCTATGCCGTTGTGGACCATCTTGACGAAGTGGCCCGCCCCGGACGGCCCAACGTGGCCCCACCCGGTCCCACGCCCCGGAGCCAGCGACTCGAACACCGGCCGCAGGCGCTCCACGGTAGCGCCGTCACCCCCGACCATCATGCAGTAGCCCTCTTCCAGACCCCAGATGCCCCCGCTGACTCCGACGTCAAGGAAGCCGATCCCCTTCTCCGCCAACCTTACCCCCGACGCGATGGACTCCCTGTAGTTGGAGTTCCCCCCGTCGATGACGATGTCGCCGCTCGTGAGGACCGCCCCGAGCGAATCAAGAGTCTCAAGCACCGGGCGCCCGGCCGGGACCATCACCTACACGACCCTCGGCGCGCAAAGCCGCGTGATGAGTTCCTTGACCGACGCGGCGCCGGAAGCGCCCTTCGCCTCAAGCTTCTTTACCGAGGCAGGGTCCGGGTCGTACCCTGTTCACCTCGTGCCCACCCCGCAGGAGCCGCTCGGCCATGTTACCGCCCATCCGGCCCAGCCCGATCATCCCTATCTTCACTTCTCACCTCCCTGCTGGAGCGGCGCGCACCCGTGCCCTCTCTCAAAAAACACGAAACCTTCGCAGCGCATGCAAAGGTCTCGCACCCGGGCCTTCTCGCCCGGTCACCGCCCCCCGGCCTTACTTTGCCTGAAGCTTCCGCATCAGGTCAGCAAGATACACTATGTGCTGTTTCTCTTCGGTTATCAGCTCCTCGACCATATCCCTGTTACGGCCGGACTTGAGGTAGCTGCAAAGCTCCCGGAAGAAGAGTACCGCGTCCTTCTCGAATCCTATCCCGTAGCGGACCGCGTCCATCGGCGACTTCACGTTCCCTCCGAAGCTCTCCGCTGAGACCTCCGCGTACAGCCTGTCATCCACCAGGGCATGGATATAGCCGGCAAGCTCACCGGGGTAAGACTCCACCGGCTCCTTCTCGGCGACCTTCCCTCGGACCTCGCTGAACTTCTTGATGTGCGCTTCCTCCCAGTCGCGCAGGCGCGTGAAGAGTTCCTTCATCTCCTTTTCTGAGAAACGCTCCGAGACCGCGGCGTAAAAGTCCCGCCTCTTCTTCTCCTTCTCGATCCCCATGTCTATGATCTCTGCAGCGCTGAATATCTTCATCCCGGCAGCTCCTCTCCTCCGATGTCCCCTCCCGGCCCGGCCACCGGCCCGCTCAGCCTGAGACGCGGCAGCGGCAGCCCCTCCTTCCTGAAACGCTCTACCAGCTGTTCCCGTATCTCGCAGCGCAGGTTCCAGGTTGAAGGCGCATCGGGACCCTTGCCGAGCACTCTCAGGACCATCGTCTTCTCAGTGAAATCCACTACCTGGACTACCGCGACGCGCTCATCGGTCGAGTACGGGCTCCCGGCGACTATCTCCTCGACCCACTTCCTGACTTTCCCCACATCGCAGGTGTAGTCCACGTACAGCATCACCTTGCCGAGGAGCGCCGTATCCTTGATGCTCCAGTTCTGTATCACGCTGCTGACCATCACGCTGTTGGGCGCAACTATCCTGCGGTTGTCCCAAGTGCGGATGATGGTATGCATCAGCGAGATCTCCTCTATCCAACCGAAGTCCCCGGCGAATATGACGGCATCGTTGAGCCGCACGGGCTGCGCAAAGGAGATGGAGATGCCGGCGATGATGTTAGAGACAGTGCCCTGCGCCGCCAGACCGATGATTATCCCGGCGACCCCGGCTGAAGCCAGCAGGCCCGCGCCGAGGTTGCGCAGGGCCTCGAACTGCAGGAAGATAAAGATGAGGGCGAAGAGGTACAGCGCCGCGCTGGTGACCCTCCTGGCCATCTCCACCCTCGTATCCACCGAGGCTATGACCGTGGGATCTTTCTGCTCAAGCCTCTCCCGGAACGACCCGCTCCAGCGGGTAAGCACCGCATTGGACAACTTCCGCAGGACGAACACGCCCGCAAGGATGGCAGCCGTGACGAAGAGCTTCGCGACTAGAGGTCTTTCAATCCAATCTAAGAGCTTGTCCAATTTCGTATCCTCCCCAGGAACGACGGCGCCCGCTGCGGAGACCCCCGCTCCGGATGAAGCCGCCCCTCGCATGGACCAACGGGACCCCAGGCAGGCTGCGTGGCGACAGGGTCAGGCGCAAGGTAAACCGGATGTCCGGGGGAAAGATATAGCCCCGGGGTACCTGCCAACGCGCTCTCCTGCCATCGCGCTCCCGGCTCCTGCAGTAAAGGAATGGTGGAGCTGGCGGGATTTGAACCCGCGACCTTCTGTCTGCCAGACAGACGTGCTCCCTCTGCACCACAGCCCCACGCTACCAGACCTATCAAGGCGTGTGCAGCGGGGCCTCGCCCCGCCGCTGAGCTTGAGGATATCCGAGACGCAGGTTGAAGTCAAGCCCAACCGCAGGCGAGGCGTTGTCCTGCTGGCATTTACGCAGAAGACGCCTGTCTTTCTTTCCTTGACACCACCCCTGCGCCTTGTATCATAGGCTTCTGAGGGCGGGCACCGGCAGCCGATGCGGGTGTTTCCGCCCCGGTCACAGAACGAGGAAGGGAACGGGCTCACCATGCGCCTCGCCAGGCTGGTCGCTGCAATCGCGCTCATCGCCTTCTCCATCGTGGGTGCCTCGGGCCCGGCCACGGCTCCCGAGGACGGCAAAGTCTTCATCATCCCCATCAAGGGAGAGATCGAGCGCGGCCTTGCCTACTTCGTCCGCCGCAGCATCGCGAGGGCCGAGCGCGAAGACACGGCCGCCCTCGTCCTCCACATGGACACCCACGGCGGCGAGCTGATGGCGACCGAAGACATAATGGAAGCCCTCCACGGATCCCCCCTGGAGACATACACCTACGTACAGACCAAGGCCATCTCTGCCGGCGCCCTCATCGCAATCTCCACGAAGCATATCTACATGGCGCCCGCAAGCACAATCGGCGCGGCTACTCCCATCAGCGTCGCCCCCGGCGGCGGGGCGGCCGATACACCGGATGCCGTGCAGGAGAAGATCACATCCTACGTCCGGACACTTGCCCGCGCGGCCGCAGAGAAGAATGGCCATCCGAAGGACGTCGTCGAGGCGATGGTCGACAGGGACATCGAGATAGCCGGGGTGACCAAGAAGGGCAAGCTCCTCACGCTGACAAACAAGGAGGCCGAGGGCAAGAGGGTGAAACTCTCGGAGGGCACCGTGGACTCGCTGGAAGCGATGCTCCAGCACGCGGGGCTCGCCGCACACGAGAGAGTGCTTCTGGAGATCACCTGGAGCGAGCAGGTGGCACGATTTCTCACCCAGTCGGGGCTGCGCGGGCTGCTGATGATGGTAGGGCTCCTCGGGATATACCTCGAGTTGAAGACGCCCGGCTTCGGCGTGCCGGGTGCGGTGGGCCTCTTCTTCCTCGCGCTTTTCTTCTTCGGCCAGTACGTGGCCGGCCTCGCGGGCTGGGAAGACATACTTCTCTTCATAATAGGCGCGCTGCTCCTCGCTGCGGAGGCTTTCCTGATACCCGGCTTCGGAATAGCCGGCATAGCAGGGATAGTCTGCCTGCTCGCGAGCTTCTACATGGCGATGACCAAGTTCCACCGGCCCATACAGGCGCCCCCATGGTGGGAGTTCCCGCAGGCAACGACGGCCTTCTACACGGTAAGCGCGGCGGTCATAGGAAGCGGCCTGGCGGCGTTCCTGGTATTCAAGTACATACTGCCGCATACCCCCCTCTGGGAAGGAGGGCTGGCACTGACGAGCACCGAGACGCGCGATGCAGGATTCGTGTCCTCCGCCGTGAGCTACGAGGATTACGTCGGGCAGAGGGGCACGGCGACAACACAGCTCAGGCCCTCGGGCAAGGCCTCCTTCGGCGAGGTCACACTGGACGTGGTGACCGAGGGCGACCTTGTCCGCGAAGGGACACCGGTGCGCGTGCTGAGCGTGGACGGGCACCACATCGTGGTGGCAGCAACGCAGGAGCCAGCAGACGGGAGCAAGGCATGATAAGATGGACGATCTTCCTCTATGCAATGGGACTCGTCCTGGTCTGTATCGAGGTGTTCATACCCGGCGGCATAGTCGGGATCATCGGTCTGGCCGCGATAGCCACGTCCTTCTACCTTGCATTCACCAAGATCGGAACGGCCTTCGGAGGCTACTTCATGGGGATCGGGTTTGTACTGCTCCTGGTAGCCCTCTATATCTGCTTCCGGTTCGTGCCGAAGACGAGGATGGCCAGATTCCTCTTCCTCAAGTCCACGGAGAAGGACTTCACCAGCACATCGGAAGCGAGGATGAGCGAGCTCCTGGGCCAGGGCGGGACTGCGCTGACGTCGCTGCGGCCCGCAGGGATGGCACGCATCGCAGGGCAGAGGATCAACGTCGTCGCGGACGGCACTTTTGTCGAAAAGGACACGCAGGTCAAGGTCACAAAGGTGGAGGGGAACCGCGTAATCGTGCGCGGCGACCAGGCCGCCTGATACCGGTAAAAGGAAGGAGTGTGTCGGATGGGAGCATGGGGTAAGTTCGGGGTAGCGATAATCGTAGTCATAGGCCTCATAGGTGTGGGCCTGGTCCTCAAGTTCCTGCGCATATGGGTACAGGCGATGGCCGCGCAGGCGCCGGTCGGCTTCTCGAACCTGATAGGCATGACGCTCAGGCGGGTGCCGCCTGAGGTGATAGTGCAGGCGAGGATAACCGCCGTGAAGGCGGGCCTGCCTCTCACCACCAACGACCTGGAGACACACTTCCTCGCCGGCGGCACCGTAGGCAAGGTGGTAAGGGCGCTCATCTCTGCCGACAAGGCGTCCATACCTCTCACCTTCAACATGGCATGCGCGATCGACCTGGCGGGCCGCGAGATAGAGGACGCCGTCAGGACCAGCGTCAACCCGCGTGTCATCGACTGCCCCGACCCCACAAAGGGCAGGGACACGATCGACGCGGTCGCCATGGACGGCATCCAGCTCAGGGCAAAGGCGCGGGTCACCATCCGGGCCAACATAGAACGGCTCGTCGGAGGCGCCACGGACGAGACGATCATAGCGAGAGTCGGCGAGGGCATCGTCACATCCATCGGCTCCGCCGAGACCTACAAGAAGGTGCTCGAGAACCCCGACATAATCTCGAAGAACGTGCTTGCGAAGGGGCTCGACTCGGGGACTGCCTTCGAGATACTCTCCATCGACATCGCCGACGTGGACGTGGGAAAGAACATCGGAGCCGAGCTCCAGCAGCGCCAGGCCACCGCGGACCTCGAGATAGCCAAGGCACGTGCTGAGGAGCGTCGCGCGATGGCCGTTGCCGAGGAGCAGGAGATGTCGGCACGCGTCCAGGAGATGAGGGCCCGCGTTGTCGATGCGGAGGCGGAAGTGCCGCGCGCAATAGCCCAGGCATTCCGCGAGGGCAAGCTCGGCATCATGGACTACTACCGCATGCGTAACATACAGGCCGACACCGACATGAGAGACTCCATATCCGGCGGCAAGCACAAGTCGCAGGAGAAGCCAGGCTAGCAGGGGAGACAGGAACGATGTCCGATGCGAGCAAGACCATCTCCGCGGTGTTCTGGCTGGTCATGATCCTGATCTGGATAGCGTCCTCGGTGGCCAAGGCCAAGCGCAGCGCGGCTGCCCGCCCGAAGCGAGGAGACTGGCAGGATGAGCCAGGGCTGGCCCCCCGGCCTGCCGGGCAAGCCGATGGCGAAGTCGTCTTCGAGGCACAGACGGAAGACGTCGCGTCCTTCCTGAGGGAGGTCTCCGGGACGCAGCAGCGGCCGGTGCAGGTCGCACCTCAGCCCCCGCCGATGCCGCAGCCCCAGCCGTACTTCGCTCCTCCGCCGCAGCCGGCGGAACCCAGCCCTTACTTCGCAGCAGCGCCGGAACCGCCGCCAGTGGAACTGCCGCCTCAGCCCGCATACGAGGTGCCGCGGCCGGCGCCCCGGAGGCGCCCTGCCAGGCGCGCCGCCTCGGCTTACCATATCGACGCGGAGCCCGCTGCGCGAGTATCGCTGGCTGGGCAGTTTGGAGCGGAAGACATGCGCAGGAACATGGTCCTCATCGAGGTACTTGGCCGCCCTAGATCCCTGCGGCAGTGGGCTGATAGTCCTTCTTGGGACCCGATGTCCTGAGATAGCAACAGGCAAGTGGGGGAAACGCCATATGGCTAAGCGCATTAGTCATGGTGGTAGGCATCGGCCTTCTCGTGATCGGCCTGGTGAAATACCAGGGGTCCGAGATACAGATGTTCACCTGCTACGGAGCGCTGTTCTGGGTGATGGTGGCTACATACACGCTGCTGCACGTCAGTCTGGCCAAGATGAACAAGAAGCTCAGCAGCATACTATCGGAGCTGCAGAAGTCCAAGCCCGGGGAGTAACGGGGCCCGGACCTCACGCGCCGGAGTGGTGAAACTGGTAGACGCACGGGACTCAAAATCCCGCGGACCTTGCGGTCCATGGGGGTTCAACTCCCCCCTCCGGCACTTCAACGACCGCCGCGGGCCCTACCGGCAGCTACTGCCGTGTCCGGGCCCGGACCATCTGCTTCATCTCTTCTACATCCCGCTTCATATCATCGACAGCCTCGAAGATGCGCTTTATCTGCCGGTTCGCGACGATGATAAGCACGAAGACAAGGACCACCTGGACGGTCACGCCGATCGGGATTATTACAGGCATCTGGTCCTCCACCTCTAGTTGACGACTATGCTCGTGACTGTCCGCAGGACGCCGTGGATCGCCTGCACCCGGGAGAGGACCGTCTCACCCAGGCTGTTTATATCCTGCCCCTCGACACAGGCGATCACATCGTAAGGACCCGTCACCGCGTGCGCCTCCCGCACTCCCACGATACCATCCACCTCGTGCGCTATTTCCCGTGCCTTGCCCTGGCTGGCCGAGATGAGAACATACGCCTGCACCGCCATAGCCGCGCCCTCCCTGCCCAGCTCACCCTCGCTGTGAACCCCATGGGGTGAGCTTGGAGTTTCCTTCGGAAACTCCGTGTCTCATCTCTGCCCAGCTCACCCTAGCTGACAAGCTTATGGGGTGAGCAGACGCTCCTAACGGAGCGTCCAGAGTTCGCTATGCGAACTCGTGCATAACCTCACAGACTTCCCGACCGTCTCCTACTTATATATGAACCGTTCCCTTCCGGTCAAGCGGAAAGCATCACCGGTCGGCATCGCTCAAGACCTTTGGAGCCGACCCTGGAGTTTACGAAGTAAACTCCAGGGCAACGACAATGGGCTCTTGACCTGGACGAGTTGCAACTGAATTGGAGAAGAACTTAATACTTCCGCAATTTCAGTGACAGAGCACTTGATTCTTAGCAGGCGTTCCGCAGTCAGAGAATGAAGTGCTCAGTCACCGAATTTGCGATGTCCCAGCCTGCAAACTGTGTGCAACCAGATGGGAGAAGAACCAGGGTTCTTTAAACTACCCATCGCGGCCGGACCGGTCGAAGGGCCGGGGAAGCACAAGTATGAACGTGCGGCTCAGAGCTCATCTCGCCTGTCGCTGATGGTCCTCAGCCGCTCATAGTCACCCCGGCAGCGGGGGCGGAGCGCACGGATCGCGCCAGCCGCCGCCTTGCGAACCCCGTCGTCCGCGTCAAGTTTGCCCACCCTCATGAGCTCGGCAAGCGCCCTGCAGTCTCCCGCTCCCGCAAGCGCTTCCGCCGCCCTCCCCCTCACCACCGCGGCGGGGTCCCTGAGTGCGCCTATCAGGCCGGGCACGCCGTACCTGCCACCCATCGCCCCGGCCGCCCCGGCCGCTGCACCGCGCACTGCCTCATCCCCGTCCTCCGACAGCAGGTGCAGCACGGCATCCATGTGCCGCTTCTGGCCGGAGCCGGAAAGAGCGCCGAGCGCTGCTATCCTGACGGAGCTGTCCGTGTCCCTGAGAGCCATCAGGAGGGCGTCCCCCGAACCGCGGCCGCCCAGCCCCGCGACAAGCTTGACGATATCCACCCGCACTTCCGGCTCCTCTTCCTCTTTCAGCCGGAGCGCCAGGTGGCCGGTCATCTCCTCCCCGCCGAGGGCAGCCAGTGCGGAGAGCGCCTTCCTGCGCAACGACACCTCGGGCCGCTTCGATAGGCGCCGCAGAAGCGGAAGCGCCCGCGCGTCGCCGAGTTCGCCAAGAGCAGTGGTAGCACTCTCCCTCAGCGGGAGCCCCCCATCGCCGAGGGCAATGCCCGCAAGCGCCGGGACAGCCGCAGCAGCCCTCATCTTCACGAGCGAGCGTATTATCCTCTCCTTCAACGCATCGCCGGTCT
>SDBT01005509.1_pt1 | contig 21212 bp, 15 predicted proteins | sample 2277101 | NCBI WGS metagenome assembly SDBT01 (sample SAMN10404973, study PRJNA504765) | marine sediment metagenome | isolation source: marine sediment core GS10_PC15, 103 cmbsf | place: Arctic Ocean: Southern Knipovich Ridge | collected 2010
GGTTCTAACTCTATCTCTTTTATTCTATTCAACACCTTTTCACTGGTTGAGCTTTTTTCGATAACATAGCTAAATCTGTAATTATTTTCAGAACTTCTTAGTTTTTGAATGTCTTTGCTGATTATATTTTCACTATTTAGTAATGAATTAAGTTTACTATCGGAATGCGATATCCATTCAAAGCGTTCAATTGTCATTTAAGCTAGCCAAATATTTAGTTACACCTCACAACATAGTATTCGTTTGAATTTGAGATAAACTTAGAAACTAAAACAGTATAATATAAATATCAAAATGTCTCGAGCTATTTTGATAATCATCACATCTTCTGGGTGTCCAGCATGCATTGAACTGATTAAAGATCGTAAAGAATTAGAGAGTGGTTACAAATTAAGAAAAGATGTTGATTTGAGATTTTTGTACACAAACAATGCAAACATGAGGCTAGATATATTTAATCTTCATCCACAGCTACAAACTCTTGTCAAATGGACTCCTTTTGTAATTCTTATAACTCCACTTTCATTTTCCAGCACTAATAGTAAAAACGAACTTAAATACGAAATCATGAACATCAAATCGATAGTCAATAAATCTTCCGAAGGAAGCTATTCTCAAAATAAGACAGGTATCGATCAATTTGTCAGAACCCAATTACAGCAAAACCCAATATTTTCCACTAAACTTGCAGAAGGTTTAACCGTCACAAGTGTAACACAACAAGGCAATAAGCGAATCAAAACCAATTCAAAACAACACTATAGTTTAGATCGACAAATTTACTCAACATTGAATGGAAAATACAGTAAAGACGAATTATAACGTTAACTTTTATGAAGATCTCATCATTGGGGAAAGTGTCACTGTTCCAGTATCTAAATTGTGTAGAGTAATCAATGCTCTTGATAAAAGTCAATCTGAAATTGTTTATCTCATAATGATTATGTATTACGTAAATAATTCATGCGATCATCCAGTATCAAAAACTTCGCCCGTTTTATATGGAGGTAAAGAAAGTGACGGAAAACCTGGAATCATATTTTCAATCGAGGATCTTCCCAAACAATTATTAGATTTGATCGGCAAATATGTAACATATCTACAGGGAAGTCCATAATATTGTTTGATCCAGAGTTTTATGCGAAATGTAAATTACTGTGTTGAATGTAAAGATACGTTGTAAATCACATTGTGATTGTCGTATAAATGGATAGTTCAAATCAGAGATCTTCCAATTCTTTCAATGTTCTTCGTGTTACTCTATCATTAAAACTTGGAGATTTCATACTACCAATACTACTGCTCATCCCTACATCTTCATTTGATCCCATAATCATATCCACTCCAGATTCGTTTTGATTTATTAAAGCTGATCCAAGATCACCTGCTTTCTTCATGACGTTTTTGTTGAGTAAGAAAGTTGCAAATATCCAGATTAGCAAACCGATAAACCAAACTAATAAGACGATTGCAAACCAAAATGCAACATCAATCGTTGTGTTAGAAATCGGTTCTCCATTTGATTGTTTGTTATGGATCCAAATTGAAAAGATGAAATACAGAATAGCAATGAAAACACTGACCAACATCACCGCTCTAAAAATTATGGATGCCATGTTTAAATATAAGATAATATTATATCATACAGTACAACTTATAGTTGTGTTCAATTATACTTTAATTGATATCCGTGAAATGCGACACAGCTACAGAAAGGGATTGATGAAGCAGTAAACCCGTTAAACGAAAATACTGATATAATTCACCTCGGTGATAATTCCGCTAGTTTTTAGGGAACCTAGGGACACAAATAACCAAAATTGACAAATTAAAATAACAGGATAAGATTCGAATAAATAATCTGACGTTGAAAAATGGCACGTCGAGCTAATTTCCCATCGACGCAAGGCATCTTCGATAGTACAGATCCAAATCTGTATTCCATCAGGTATAATCATGCAATGGACAAAGCATTATACTGGAAAGTGGAAACTCGTTCTGAACAAAGAACCGCAGCGTTGAGATCAAGTAGCGCTAAACGTAGAGCTGCGGCTTCCAGAGAAAGAAAAGCAGGAGCAAAACCGAGAGTTGATGTCGTCTTTAATTCATCGTTGAAATTATCAGGAGCAGAGAAAATGTGGAACAAACCAGAATCTGCAAATTACTATTATCATCGTCTTATTAGAGTCGTGGGAAGTAAAACAGCTATCATGGGATTCTTAGATATTCTACAGAAAGCTGGGTATTCTGGATATAGCGAAAGAGCTAGAGATCTAGATGACGCTACAGTTGCATGGTCTGCGGCTAATTCTACCGGTTATGCACAATTCAACACCGAAACAGAACGTGTTGTCTCTGAAGTGAAAAAAGAATACAAATGGACATGGGATGATCTCGTTAGTGAAGATTATGATTTGGTGAAGAAAGTAACCAAAGCTGTCAGTGCTAAATTGAAAGAGGTCAAGAAAACACGTGCTACTTCTCGGGCACGATCAGGAGCAAGATCCAGAGCAAAGAAGACAGATGTTCAAAAGAAAATGGCAAACAGAAAGAAGATTCTTCATATGTTCGGAAAGGCGTTGGATTCTCGAGGTACAATTTTCTATGATCCATCCGGTGTTAAAGCTAACTACATAGGAAATAAATCGTTCTCGAAAGAAAAGAGGCAAGAAGATAAATATATTTGGGATGGAGCTTTGGCTGTCTTAGCCAGTACTACATTATCCAATGGTGAAGTTTCCGGATTTAGAAACGTAAGACGTGCTCTTGATGAGGCACTTTCATCTGGAGATGTTGAAAAAGAGTACGGTGTTGATGCCAGACAACTTGCTTCAGATCTTCGATCTAACATGGACAGTATCGAGAAATCGCTAAGCGAGGGTCCCAGAGGAGGACGTCAAACTTCTTTCAGACGGCGACAACGTCGACCATCTCGTCAGCCACAACTAAGTTCCGCTGAGAGAATGAGAACCAGATTTGAGAGCGAAAGCAAGTCGTCTCAAACACCTCCGCGTTCATTACCAGCGACGTTAGCACCTGCACCGACAACTCCAAGTCGAACTTCATCGCGAGCCCAAAGCCCAAGTAGAAGTTCTCGATCATCTGCAAGTCAGAGGAGTTCTGGAGGCCGACGAAGTGGTGGAACGGCTCGTAGAGTAAGTCCCAGAAGGGTCAGTCGAGGAGGTCCCAGGACGTTTTAAGAATGTGTATTAATAATATCATACGCTTTCATTATGCTATCAACCTTTTCTCCTCTCAACATAGTTCTAATATCATCTTCTGTTGACCATCTCGCTTCACTAATCTCACGCAGGTATAAAGTAGTATCTTTAAAAGTCTCCTTACGTTTTGTTACAGTGGACATATCTTGATAATGTGAAGTAGATATATCTGAACAGAGTTCGACATCTATAGTTGCGACCCAATATATAGTTCTATACATACATCCATCAGACCCGCAATATTCCTCAAATATCTTGTTATCTTTAAAAACTGTAAAGCATTCAGACATATTTGTTTCTTCACGGAACTCTCGCAAAGCAGCTTGAAATCCAGATTCTCCCCGTTCTTTGTGACCCTTCGGCAACTCCCATTCAGTCCATTGTTTGTAATTTCCATTAAGTGAATTTATTATTTCAATGATGAAATTCTTATGATCCATAAGGAGTAATTCGTTATCTGAAGATGGTGAGAGTTTGTAATAAAATTTATACAGTTCATTGAACTGTAATTTTCCATCCAATATATCTATTATTACTTTCAGTTCATCTTCTGTGCAATCCTTGATATGCGTCGGAATATCAACTTTTCTATACGTTCCTTTTAACAGTATCGTAAATCCATATGATCTCCCCTTTTTAACAGTTAGCCACTTGTTATCATTCTTGTTGAACATTATCACTCCGTACGAAGTTGAGACTTTTCTTGAAGGTATATCAATTATTTTTCTCATAGGTAAATCGCGATAAAATTTAGATGTGGTAATTGCTGTAAACATATCTTTGGTATATCAGAAATGTTACTTTAATTATCTATACAGTTCTCTGGAGTTCCAAATAAACTTCTTAATCGAAAGCAAAATAAATTAAATGACTATGATAGCTCAAAAAGCGTTGCGATTTTTGTCGTTCAAACTTGCAGATGCAAATAGATTATGCGTGTCTGGTTTGTTACTCAACAGGGAAAAGGGCCTAATTTTAGGCCCTATTTTGCCAGACAAATTAATTACAGCATGGAATAGTAATCATCCATGTAGACCTTTTAATGCTTCAATGATAAAGAGTTGTGCTAACAGAAATTTGGCACTTTATCAGATAGACGTTATTCATAGAGAATACCTTCCAGAAAGTTCTCCTGTTAAACTAAATTGGAACAGATCATTATCGTTTTCTGAAGGTACCCAGCTGTATATTGGAGGATTTTACAGAGCAGATTTTATGATTACAATCATTCAATCGTATATTACTATGTTTCCAATTAGTAGTCCTGGAAATCTTTGCGATGATAAATATATGCTAGACTCTGATGTAAAAAATGCATACTCGATGTCGTTGCCTAACATGGAAAATATAAGTGAATTATTAGGGTCCCCAATAGTTAATAAGTCTGGAGATATTATGGGTATTTTAGGAAAATATGGCATGATACCTATAGATTCGTTATATCTTACATATCAGTATATGGATAAAAGCAATATTTTGACAGTGGACTACCCAACCCCCGCTTTTCTATGGAGTCCAGGAGTTAGAGACATAATGAGGTACAAAACAACTGACGAAAGTAACTATGGTATCTACACAGCATCTGTTCTCCCTGATAGCTTTGTTGATGGATTAAAGAAAGGTGATATTATCACTCATATTGAATTTAACGAATCTGAGGTAAAGGATAAATATTCTGCTGATATTGCATTTTTTGATAGATATGGATTTGTGAGCATAGTTACTATCAAAAAGAAATGTAAATTGTTTGGACACGATTATGACACAAAACATCTGATAACAAATAGAAGGATTTGTATTGATGAACTCTTCGATTCTATAAGTGGAAAATTTAGAGTTCAGATTATTCGAGATTTAAATGTTAAAATGCTAACATGTGAAGTTATGAGAAAACCTGGTAAACCCAGAAAAGAAAAACTAGATAGTTTTAGCTATGAAGAATACACTTTCAGAGAAGCAAGTTTAGATGAAGTATGCAAAAGGTACAAGAAAGTCTCGGATTGGTACAACTGCCACATAATGTGTATCTGTAACAATACTGTCTATTGGATTGATTGTTTTACTTCATTGAGAGATTTAATAAATGCAATCAAGAATAACACATCTAGTTTAGTTATTGAAACTGAAACCGAAAAATTAATCGTAATCTGGGCAAATGTGTAAGTTTTAAATGTGTCTACTTAATAAAAACATATTCTCTTTTTACATTTTTTCGCACGTAAAATTCCAGGAACATAAGGACAGCGTTGAACTTGTTGTAACCAGGTTCCCCCATCACCGCGTTGCGACAACTCATTGTAACCCTTCCACTCGAATAAACCATAAATGTAATTTTCCTCTTTTTTCCTCTTGGTCTACTGATATTCTCTTCATAAGGGTAATAAATTGAGCAATAACTGTGTAAACAGTTAAAATATTGAGCTATAAACGGTATGATACCTTTGTCGTGCAGGTCATTTATCGCAGTGTATAATTTCCACCTATCAATTGAAAATCCAATGTCAAAATTGTAATTAGACATTTCAGTTCTTATGTTGGCATGGTCTATTGCTAGAAGATTGTTGTTTCTGGATGGTTCACACACTGAATCTATTTTTGTGTAGTGATATTTTATCGCATCCATCATATCGGAGTGATAAATAAAATCTGTAGCCAAAGAGTAAAAAAATTCAACTATTTTCTTCTGATTTTCCTCCATTTCAAATTTGTGAAGCACTATCGAATGATCTTGTTTACCGGTGTCGTGTCTCGTATATTCATCACCGACAGTGTTATTTTCCATCCAAGCAATTGCCTTATCAACAAGCTCCGGATTGACTCTCATATGATCAAGATTATCCTGTATGTCGTTAGAATACTTCACAATATATTCAGCAGCTTCAGTAGCAATGGCTTTGTTTTTCGCTCCACAAATGTGGATGTTTGTAGCTGAAAGCTTAATATTAACATTCTTCACTGATGTAGATATATCTATAGTGATAGAATTCCTGAATTGCTTTGTAGACTCAGACGTTATGATTCCTCTGGTTAAACCTCTAAATCTAATAGATAAAATAGATCCAGGAACTGGACAAAAAGGAATATTGAACTTTTTCTTATTTTGTCTTTTTCCTTTAAAATCATCAGCTATTTCCATGTGCGTAACTTCAAACAAGGAAAAGATAGCGTCACAGTTGGTTATTTTTCCCATCATAGGTATTACTACTGTTGATGTGGTTACAAACAAATGCTCGAAATGTATCAGGGGTTCAAGACATTCCGCTTTTCTGGATACAGTAATAGAGTGTTTTTCCATGTCAATCAAAAATTGTTAAATTCGATGTAATCTATTCTTTATATATTCTTATTGAAAGAATTTAAGTTATATCAATGGCAGAAACTATCGAAGCCAAGAACATCGATTTTGTTGTCGATAAAATTAAGGATGAAGTATCTGATCTATCTGAATTGCAAGTAGATCAGATAACATCTATTCTATCGTCACTGAAGTTAGATAACACGATATTTAACAACGGGGTTGGTTTTAATTCCGAAATCACAACTTGCTTAGATGATTCTGACGAGGAACATAAACTTCTCGTCAGAAAAAAATTCAACAGAGATGATGCATGCAGGAAAGTTATCGATTTTCTGACAGAAAACAATATTATGTCTGACGATGTTGCAATTCGACCACTTGAAATAGCACATTATGTTTTCGGTTCTGGAGCGACGAAAAAATCAATTAACCCGATATTATACTCATTATTGACTGATAGAAAAATATCTAAGGTTAGTGAATCGAACTCTAAACGACCCAGATGGTATTTATTATCTTAAAGTTTTAAAAGTTGATTTATCGTATTGGCAATAAAGCTGCATATGTTCCAACACTATCAGGATATTGCAATATCTGTAAAAATCCTTTAGATTCTGCTGAAATCCTAGTTTCAATAGCCTGTATTTTACGACTTGTCGACAAAGTATATATCACCCTATCAATACTCGAGAGTTGTTGATCAGTGATAGAATACTGAGATGAATTTCTTATGTTAACTGTTTTGACATACCATTCATAAGCGATATGAAGTGCATGTTTCATTCTATCGCGCGCAGAATTTAAATTATTCACATTCTGTACTAGATAGATGTTGTCGGTCGTATCTTTGTATAAATATGGTTCTTTTCTATCCCTATAGTCTTTTATCGTAATAGTGTCTGTTATCATGATTTTCAATCGAGTTTTCCTGTTCTCATCGGTTACCCAGCTACGCAGATTTTTGTCACCGATTATCACTACTACGTCACGTTGTTGGGCAAACATATCGGAAGAATCCCATAATCCCACCAATCTGTCCGGCGGCTCTGTTGGTGTAATCATCGAAAATCGTTCTTTCAGCTGATATTTGATTCTATTTCCAAAAGTTTCATTGTACATGTAGAGCTTGCCGTTTTTCACCAAACCATTAACAGCATTAGATGTATATCTTATGGCTTCCAATACGCTGAAATTTGAAGGTAAAATACTATATTTGTCAACACCGGATATATCGTATTCACCTTCATTCTCATTACCATGTTGAATCCATTGTGCAACGAAGTCATCTAGATTTTCCTCTGGATGTTGGATAAGATGTATCGTATAAATCCAATTGATAAATTGTAACAGGATATCAAGTGTTTTGATCATCAGCCGCTGAATGTTAATCTTATCTTCAACGTCTTTTGATTGATCATTAACAGAAAGACCCAATGGATCTGCTGGAACATCGGTAAAAACATCGATAGGAACATACATTCCTGAAGTGTAGACATATATTCCGAATTCTATCCCGGATAGAGGAAACCATACACCTGTGGTATTTCTGTCGTTGTCAATCGAGTAGGTAAACCCACTTGGAGATGTAAAATCGAATATTTCCATTACACTTCTTACATTGGGTCGAGGAAGATTAAATTCCAATATATCTATCATCGAAATATTTTCAGGTTGAGTTGGAGGTACAGCAATAAAAATATCGATGGAATTTACAGTTGTCAGAAATCCTCTAGCCTTTCCATACCTATCTATATACTGTCCTGTAGCTTGAGATAATAATGTATCTTTGAAGAAATTAATCTTGCTAAATAGATTTTGACGAAGAATGAAATCCTGTTTATCTAGTGACCATGTGTAAGTCGTATGAAGAGCAATGATCTTTTTGTATAGTTCTCTGATCTTGTGCGTATCATCAAATACTGTAATTCTACGAAGTTTCTTTGAAGACACACGTATTTCGTGAATTTTCTGAGTTTTCTGTACACGTCTTCTTCTACTTTCAGCTCTTGAAATCTCTTTCTTCGGCTTTTCAATTCTTTCATAATATATTAGCTCACATTGAGGCATAGTCAGCTTTTCTGACTGACCACCCATATGTTTGTAAATGAATATGACTTGTCTATTCTCAAAAGGGCGGACATGAAATAGTTCATACCTCGGAATTTCGAGGTAATGTTTCTTTTCTTTTCTTGTGAAAACGAAGATTGTTATATCGAACAGCTCTTCAAATGCTCTATAATGGATTGCTGGGTCTAAAAACACATTGATATCACCGAGCTGATTTGATATTTCTTTTTCATCATAATCGTATAATTCTTGTTTCAATAATCCTGGATGCACCTGCTGCGCTACTGCTTTTCTCAAAGATTCTACATACTGAAAACGAATTTCTTTGTCAATATCTAATCTTCCATATTCTGTCTCTCCTGATGTAAATATGTCTAGTGCTACTAACAGACATTGCAGAAAGCTAGATGCTGATTTAGTTACGCCTATTCGACCATATATAATGTCTTTATCATCCAGACTTTCATCTCCAATTCTAGCTAATTTTTCGATGATGGGTGGAAGAGCTCCATATCTTCCTGGAGGCAAGATCTTGTGAGTAATAATATCTTTTGGTCTTGGTCGTGCTGAAATTGCAGATATTTCTCCTGATTTCCAGTCTCTCATATCTTTACTTTTATCCTGAGGCGTTGTGAAACTGCATGGAACATAGGGATATTTTGTAATAGACTCCTCAATTTCTACACTAGGATTTTTGATCACTCCAACATAAGGATAACCGGCATCCTTATCACCTTGAAAGAAAAATGTCTCTGTATTATTATAATTTGGGAATCTGAGCACATAAAATCCTTGAGATTCTTTTTCTTTTGCTTCTTCTTCAGTTTGCAGAAGAATAGGCTGTCTATTTGGCGAACACACTTTTGCATATCCAGTAGAAAAGAGTACTTCATCAAAAGCTCTGAGAGTTCTTAGCTTTTTACCTCCAACGCGCTTTTCTTTCTTTCCAAATCGCGTTTCTTGAATAAATTCTACCTCCTCCGGTGTTTTTTCATTGACCAAAAACTTATATTGCGCATATAGATCTAATTGTTGATAATCGTACAGCGCAATTATGCGTTTCGACGTTTCGATGAAAGCTTCTATCACATCTATGCTATCGCTGTCTGTTATTCTAAAACTTATAAGATTCATAGACTCAGGAATAGCATATTCTTCTGTTTCATATGTTGTTTTACCAGATCGTTCATCAATTGTAACGATTGGTATTTTGATTTTGCTTTTAGCCTTGGCAAACGTCGATTTAATATTAGTGTCCAAAACCATTTTTCGTTTTTCTATCAATTTTCCACTTGCATCAACATAACCATTTGCCTTTCCCATTGGAGATGTAAATCTGATCTTAAAGTTATTCTTGAGGCTTTGTGGCGTGTCCAATTCTCCAACATATAAATATTTATTGACTATTTGATTGTTTAACATAACATCTAAAAACGATGCATTGCTTAGATCAGCTTGACGTAATGAGAATGTTCCCTCAATTTTGTATTGATCTATCATTATTACATCGGTGTTAAAAGTTGTTCTCAACAGTTGTTCAATCTTCTCTTTCCATACCTCTTGAACTGCTATTTCAAGAGTATGTGTTTTGACGGTATAAACAGCATTAGTGTATGATGCTCTAGAACCTTTTTCTGTCCATATCGTCATATATATCTTCCCAGGAGAAGCTGTTTTGATTTCATCCAACACTATCATATTGAGCTTATGGTGATGTTGTATTTCAACGCTGGAACTGCGAGGTCTAAATATTTTGCTATATACATTAGTTTCAGATTCACGATAGTATATATACGGAATTCCGATAGATAATTTCATTCTGTCAAATAATTTAATTCCGTCATCATTGTCGTCTATCGCTATAGAATATATTATTTTCGACGAAGAGATTATGAATACAGTTGATTTCGGTAGGTTATCTATGTCATCTGAAGTCAATTGATCTTGGAGATTTAGTAGTTCGCTTAACAATTCCATGTTTTTCTCTCTTACTCCGTACTCTTGTTTCAACCAGCTTTGGTACTGTGTCGAAATAGTTCGTGTACTACCGCCAAGAAAATTGTCTATCTCATCGATGATGCTTGTACGATGTTTGTTATACATCACTCTGTAGTACACCATAGCTATATTGTTCTTATCAGACCATTTAACTTCATTTGACCTTAGAAATGTACCGTAAATTTCAAGAAGAGACTTATCCTCATTTATCACAAGATCTTTGATTACATCTTCAATGTTGTACCATTTCGTATATAGTGAAGATACACATCCAACTTCGAGTAAACCATGGTTTCTTCTGTAATGATTTATCTCATCGCGACGAGTTTCGACGTTCCACCCCGCATCTTTCAAAGTTCTTGCAAAAAGTAGTGTAATATTTGGATCGTCTATTTCGGATGCAACGTTTTCAAGAGACAGTTCCTGAACTATTATCAATTCATACAACAGATCCTTTAGCCTATCATATGGTTCATTCCATTCGACAAGAAAACTGAGGTTAAGCGCATTTTTGGTGATAATAAGTTTGTATTTCAAAGATGTATCATCGTCCATGGGACTTCTACATATATCTCTTTCAATGTCATTGTAGAAATCGTCTACATTGCTATCATCAATCTTTCTTTCTCCGGCCGACGGTAATGAAGCATAATAGCCGATAATTAGTTCTTGAGGACTAAGAACTTTGATCGATAGATATAATTGCCATATATCTGTATCTTTATCTAATTTCAGATCTCTGTTGAAATATCCTGATATTATCCTGTCGTCATCAAACGATGGTCTGTTTGTGTTTCCACGATTCAATCCGATCTCTTTGAGTGTGGAAAGATCATTGTCATCAAGGGATCTTAACATCGTTTAATATGTCTATTTTATCCGGACATAGATGAATACTAGTTTGCTGTACCTTTATCTTTTTTCTATACATCATTTTTGTGTATTTTAAAATGTAGATGAAACTATACTATAAATATACATTACTCCGATATAATGTCAAATGTAAATGTGACAAGAGATTTAGATTAAAACTTTTGGGTATTTTTACTTCAGTAAATAAACGATGACATCTGCAAGAAACAAAAGTTTCCGTCCAGAGAATGATCATGCTAAGCTTAGAGAAGCAAGAGATAGCACTATGGAATCGCGAAAATCTGCGTTTATGACAAAGGGTGAAAACGACAGCGTCATCGAAGTAAACATTCACGAAATCAAACCTGACCTCGAGAAACTCTTTAAATATGCGGATTATTCGCTATCGTCATTGCCATCCGACATGAAAAAGAAATTCAATAAAATAGCTAAACATGTAAAGCGGCTTTATACCACAGGCTATTACGATCAGTTATGGTCAATGGCTCAAAATGTATTTAGTGATTATGATAGTACACCCAAGCCATCCACAGTGGCAGGATATTTTCTTGGATGTACTCTAGAAGCACCTGAAGATATGGATACTGGATGTACATTACTATGCGCTGGAGCTATGCCGCCTCCACCAGACGACGACTTTTCTTTCTGTGACAAATATGTATTGTGGTACAGGAAAATTGGTAACAATAACACGTTCCAAATTATGAGAGAAGGATCAGATACAACACGCGCTTACGTCTATGTTAACTATAGTACACCTCAAAATTTTCATGGATTTGAGAAAAAGTTGATCCAGACTATGTCTGCAATGGGCATTAAGAAGGTTAAATTATTGGGATATTACGACGACTGTTACGTTAATTTCACTCCTGGATTTGTTTCACTCAATAAATTGCCTATATCAAAATCATGTCCTTCTAAATCTGATAAATCAAATGATTCTGACTCAGGAAATAATAATTGGTGGTGGGTAGTAGCAGTTATTATCGTAATTATCGTTATCATAGTTATAATCTGGTTTGTTAGGAAAAACAATATCAATGGAAACGGATACGGTATGGGTAACAATATGAGTTACAGTGCTGGAATGCGGGCATCCATGAGATCCTTTAGATAAATTAGGTACTCAGTTTTAAAACTGTGTAATTGTCTAAGCGACAGTAGAAGTATGCCACTCTTCAACTAATAACTTGCCATTTTTGCAATCGTGCATCAATTTCTTATCTATTAATAATTTGATCTGTATATTAAACTTGGTTTTAGGTTCTCCAGGCTTTCTGTCCCGTATATGTAATCTTAATCTGGCATTGTTTGTTAGATAGATAATTCCTGTGTCATGATCTACTGTTTTCATATTAAACGCATTGGAAAATGCGTGATAACCGACGTCGATTGGATCATCAGGGAGCTCATTATAGGTTAACATTTTGATATCTATCTCATCTAATCCAGATTCTCTTTCAATGCCTGCATAATAGATAGATATTTTCTTAACAGGATCACTTCCCATCGTGTGATCATTAGCATTAGTTGTGTAATTAGCATAATAATTATTTTCCACTGCTGTGACATTTTGGGCAGTATAAAATATACCTCTACATGGAAAAGCACATTCTAACGGAATATCTATCTGTTTACCGAAATCTATATCATTGCTTGATGATATGCTACAAAGATCGAGAAGAAACAACTCTCTGACTTTCTCTTCTTTCTTGAAATGATCTTTAATTTGTTTGTTCTGCAAAGCATATCGTGCCATGATCTTAGGAAGTGGAACTTTTGTTGCTTCGTTAACTCCTTCGAGATATGATGTGATCACGCTGATATTTCTCCATTCTCCTGTATCATGATTTAATTCTTGCATTCGCAAAAGTTTGCTGATTTCAAGTCTAAATCCTAACTTAAACTGTACTTTGTTCTTAACGTCGTGGAGAGGAAGTGCCTGAACTATACTGTTAGAAAATCCGAACGGCATCGTAATCGAGATATCTTTTTCTGGAAGAATTGTTGAAAAACTTTCAAGTTCTGGTCCTATTCCAGCATTACCATTATAATCTTTGTTTACATGATCTACGAAGTATTGACTGTTGATATCTAACCAATTACTATCCATACTCAGTGTCTTTTCATCATCAAGACAAAGACCTGCGTATACTATCATGTGGTGAATTAGATGATGAGTCCAAGCAATTCTGACGCTATCTTTATAGACTGATTTTACCGCCATTATAGGTATCTTAAATTTAGGAAAAATATAGAGGAGATAATCCATTTTATTGCTCGGTGTATAGTTCATACCTTCTTGTTCCTGACTTGATTCCATTCTCGCAATAGCTTTTACGTCAAGAGTATACTTTTTGAAATATGCTTGGAAGTGATTAAAAAGGGTGCCATCTTCTTGCCCTTTGGGTATTTCATGTAGCTCCTGTTGAACATGACTGCTGATTTGTTCCAAATCAATCTGTGCTGCCTTGGACAACGAGGCCATTTTGAATCTAACCAAACAGATTTAAGCATGATGCTTTGGATAAATTGACCAAAATTAAATGTTAAATCAAACTGAGTGTATTTGATGTAGTCATATATTCCCCAGTGTCAAAGTTGGAAATTGATTGACATTAATGTCAATTTAATGGATACAATTGATTAATTAGTTTTTAGCCGAAATTGATAAATATTAATTAAAGATAGTCAATACTAAAATCGATTTATACTACCTTAGATAAAAGATCTTCCCTTAGACACAACTTTGGAGCGAATTGACATAAACGTTTTGTTGTTTGTTTGAGGCTAAAATATTCGGTTTAACTGAACAATCTGATTTAGATTTATTTGTGAACGAATTTCTTGCCAAACAAAATGACCCAACCTAGGAATCGTAATGATCCTCCTATTGACGTCGATATGTTCAAGGCTGACATGACTGAGACTAAACTCGGAATCAGTAATTTGAGCAAGCTCTCTAAACAACTTGGAAGACTTTGGTCTCTTCCTGCAGGAGATTCATTCGTTGATGTACATGACGAAACTGCAGAAGGTAAACAAGGAGCATTTGTTGATAGATTCTCAAATGATGATCTTAGAGGTCTTCGAACTCAGTTGAACCACAGACTTGATGTCAGCACCAAAGACTATAACAAAACTTATGGCAAATATAGCAAGCTAGCCGTAAAGAAAGAACGAAGACGTGTTGGCACTGGAGGAGCATTTAGGAAACCAGCCACTATCAACGCAGATATGGCTTCTTTCTTCAGCGCAGTAGCGAATACTCCTGACAATTTCTTTTCCTTTGTACTCGATAAATTACGATATAAATTCTGGGAAGGAACTTATCAGAACAAACCAGTCATGCCGCAAATGTTAACTAAAATGTTTACGATCTACATTGGTGTCAACACGCTAACACTTCCCAGTAACAGAAGAATTGTAGAATTTGGTTTCGATGATCCTATGGTGCAGTCATTTCGTAATACATTTGAAGATGAGAGTAAAAACTACGAAGCTGTACGTAACAGTTATGTCGATCTTCTCTCGAGATACGGAAGTGACATTTCTGGATATCATGTGACTGATGCTAACAATGTACAGAAGAAGAAATCTGAAGTTGATGCTACAGACTTCATCTTTCGATGGATCATTAAGAACAATGCAGGAGCTATTACTGGTGGCGATCTTGATGCAGCAGGTGCTCGAGATATTGATCACGCATTGAGAAGTCCGAAAGTAATGTCAAAATTGCGCGATGTGATGAGACCTCGTCTTAGAGATCCAAATACTCTCAATAGCTATCTTAGCAGAGATGATCTTGATGAAATAGCTCAATCAAAATATGTCTTTGGTCCTGGACCTGATGGTCAATCGTATGATATTCAATTCTTTGGTGGATTACAGAAGATCATCAGTCCTAATATTAATAGGAGCCCGGTCGATAATTCTGGAAATCCTCTTGTTATTGCGGGTCAAAATCAAAGCGATATGAGTGCTGATGAAACCGTGCTTAACGCATATACAGACGCTGCTAGAGAATTTAAGAATAGACCAGCAACTATTAAAGAATATGCACGCAAAGATGAAAATGCCACAATTGCTATGGACGATGCAGTGAGAGATGCTGCTCTCGGGGCAATCGGCGCTGCATAGTCATGTTTCAATGATCTGACTTTAACTAGAATTATATTGCGTATACATATCTACTTTTAAAAATTAACTGAACATGTCAACATCAATGCAAATTTTGCTATTGTTTCTATATTTCTATCTCCGCTATACATCGCAGTTGGCTCAGCGCCGTTATAGATCAATATAAAAGGTACACTTTGTAAACGAGCCCAATAGAGAGAATGATTAATTGAATTGAGCATAGTAAAAGCTGATAACACAGATTTACATGTATCAAGATTTACAGCAGAAAACACCACACCAGGAGTTTGCGATGCTACAGCTCCCCATATTCGTATCAACTCCAGACTTTCTTGATTATTTGAATAAAACAAGATAAGTGTGCATTTTATATTTTTTATATCTGATTTATTGATATCTAGATTGATTAAACTTTTGTGTGATGTTGTAAAATGACTATCTTCCAGTATCAATACGCTGTTCTGACCAAAAAGTGATAATGTTGCAGAATTTATCGCATACTCTGTTTCAGTTGTCATTTCATGTGCGTATATAGTTTAAAGTATTTTAAAAACTATTTAGACGATATGTGCTTTTAAATTATTTACCTACTTCCAATTGTGAGATTAACTTACGTCTCTTGTTAATCATCATAGTGTTTGGATATTCTCCGTGTGGCGGATGATACAATTTCATCTCTGAAGATAAATCAGTTACATCGGTAATAAGTTTTGCAATTTTTCTCGAAGTTACTGATTCATCGCGGCTATCTAGATATTCTGCCCAAATTCTTACCTCGAGGGCACAATCGTAGCAATGATCAAGTCCAAAAGGAGTGTCGCTCCTTCCGATTTGAACTAGATGATTAAAAAACTTCCATTCTCTGATAATATCGTTTAAGTAATGAAATGTCTTTGTGTAGTGTAATACATTGTATTTTCTTATTCTAAGAGATTCAGGTGTATTTGTGACAACGATTTTGGATTTCGGTTCCAAACTGTTCCAACACTGAAAGAATATTTCATTTCCGACATAATATTCTGATTCATCAGAATGGTTAATATCAAATTTTAGCATTGCAGCGAACAGATTAGGGTTTTCTTTCATCTTCTCATACCATCGTTGTTGCAAAAACATATCAGCATCGCATATGAACAAGAATGGCTTTGCATACTTTGACCATTTTACAACGTCATCATCCTTGAACGTGTTGTTGATTACAATATCCACATTAGATTTCAACTCCTCATCGCTAGACATGTATATGTAGATCTTATTGATTTCTTCAAACTGATCAAGAAGATGAGACATGTATTTGTTCGCGATAGTACTAGTATGAGAAACGTATAAGATATCAATTGATTTATCTCCATATTTCGAGATAAAGTAAATATCGCTCATTAATATCTTTCTCTGCTCTAGATGTAGAGCAGTTCGATGATCATCTGGATATAAATTTTCGTAATCTTCTAGTACTAACTCGCTATTGTGATCATACATAACCATCATTGAATGATTAGCTGCGTTGTCTATTTTATTCACAACTTCCGCAGGCAGAATTTCTCCGTGAAAATCTACAGTTCCGAATTCATTCGGATTAAGAGCAGTTACATATAATGGTTTAGATGAGATTAGGAAAAATTTTGATTTTATCTTTCCAATCTCCTCGATAAATTCGAATCTATCATTATCAAATGGATATGATAACGACGTCTTTATAACAACCAATTCAGCTTTGTCTCCATTCAGTATATCCTCAGCTAGATTTTCTACTTCATCTAACTCAGTGATGTCTGAATTTTCTCTATCAATAAACACGATAGTTACAGTTGATGTAATGTTTGCACTCTTAACATCTTGAGATTTTTGATCATCTTCGTACATAAATCTATTCTGATATGTGTGTACATCTTTTACTCGCTTATCATTAAGAAACAACGATTTATTATGCCCGTCACCTGGATAAATTTCAATAATATTCAATTCATCTTTTCCTTCAGATAGCAACAGATCAGCGATATGATTGATAATTTCAACTAGTTCATCAACTATTGCAACAACAGGTTGATCGAGTTTAATTTCCTCCAAACTCTTCTGTTCTGGAACATGCTGTTTGATAGTTATAAATTCGACTCCTTTCCATTGAGAAAGTGCTTTCGTATCTATCTCTATCGTTGGCAATATAAATATATAGTTTGATCCTCTAACTGATGTGTCTATATCAGTTAGCTTGAATATGGTGTAATTTTCGATGCTATCAATGTTCAACTTGTATTTCTTCATAACTCTTACAACAAATAAATCTGCTTTATCACCAATATCTCTGATATATCTATCGACATTAGTGATGTTGTTGAAGTATATCACGGCGCTTAGTTTCGGTGCTCGTTCATAATCAGGAACAACAAGAATATCGAGAATTCCAAATGTTTTACTTGGAATAGAGGGAAGAGATCTGATATAGTTATTTGTTTTTGTTGAAAGTTTTCTATCACGTATGTAGATGATGAATTGAGATATCCTTTTGTCAGTCCAAAATATGTTGATATCACTCATTGATGATTTGACACCAACAACAGATAGGAACATATCCCTTCCCGGTAATATATGGAATATCATGTTTAACACATCTGTTGTTATCTTTCTTTCTTCGCTATCTTTTGAAACGCGTTGTTTTGCGTGCACCGGCTGAATTGGATGACTTTTCGCTACTCTTCTTCTGACACCTTGAGGACTCATTCTTGGTATTATTCCTCTTGGTTTAAATTGATTCTCTCTTTCTCTTGAAAAGATTGTTATTGAATTGACAGCGAAAACTATACGTTCAAGATCAAAGATAGGCAAAATTGCTTTGTCGGTAGCTTGATCGATGAGTACTGTGTGAGGAAATGTGTCAAGAATAGGACTTGAAATTTCTGTCATCATTATAACTTCTTTCGGAAGCTGTTTGATAGTGTGAGAAAATGGTGGTATCACAGCAACAAGTTGGTGAACAACATTAGGGTAAATATGAGGATAGATAATCGATTTGGTATTTGGAAGTGTATTTTTATCTATCAATGTAGACAAAACTTTAGATATATCGGATAACAAAGGAGACGAATTATATCCATAGCTCCATCCAATGCTTATTTTCTCAGATCCTTCTGCAATGTATCTATATGACCATTCAAGTCCGTACAAATAATTTGTACACATCTCTATAATCATATCTGGTGTAATTGTGAAAGATTGATCTGAAGAAAGATTTCCTAAAGTAGATGCATACCAGTTGTCTCGATATTCATTGTCGTTATGTTCATCCATCATCTCAAGAAAGAAGAGCACATTGTTCCACATAATTTTGTTGGTTGTTATCAGTGGTAATATCCGCTTCTTATATTCGGTGATTATGTTGTCCATGAAATTAGTGATGTTTAGAGATGAATTTGCTCGTGGTATATAGTTATTGCCTACGAGTGAAAATAAAAAGATGAAATCTTCAATTGCGGTTGGAGTGTTTCCCATAGCATCAGATACGATATTTCTAAATCCGTCCATGCTGATGTTTTTACCTACCGCTAGCGAAGAATTGTGTACGTATACATTTTTGAGGTCAAATGCCGCGAAATTTAGAAAAGCTTCCGATTTATTTGTATAGATGATGTTCACGTCATCTTCTCGAAAAATCTTCGTTTTTGATCGTCTTCTCATGAATTGTACTATCTTCTGAACAGATTCGCCTGGTGTCATATGTCCAGCAACATATATTTCATCAGGAAGTAAATTGCGATTGTCGTGGATCCAATTTTGCAACATGCTTTCTGTGCGATACATAAAGTCAGTACCTGCAGTTAGCATTGCAATTCTGTCTCGAGAATTAAGTTGACTTCTTCTGTATCTTTTCTCTTTGAGAGATTTCATCTCTGCTGCTGGAACAACTCCAGACAAAGATAATACAAGTACAAACTCTGGAGCTATCTGTTTAATGAGATTAATCAACGATGACGTTACCAGTTTGTTAAATTCTTTCTCGACAATATGATGTTTAATACTTTTCTGTTCATCTTCACTCATTTTGATTTCAAATGATCCATAAGACCACGCTTTTTCAGCAGAATGAACAAGTATCGAATCCATGTCAATGGAAAGTGTTTGAACATCATGTTTTATTATTTCAGTGATCTCAGGTCTGATAAAATTCTCAAGATAATCCATTGAATTTAGGTCTGAATGATTTTCAATGTCGAAAGGCAGATATTGATCAAACTGTTTGATAGTGCTGATAGGAAAATGTATTCAGATCATTTTTATACAAATGTCAGACTAAAGATAAGATAATATTTCTATATAGATATCAAATAAAAAAAACAAAATTTCACTCTCGTGGTTGTAGATAGGTAAATTTGTAAATAAAATTTAAATTAGAGATAAGCATAAAAAATCACAGTAGAATCTTAAACATGGCAAGTAGCTCAAATATTCTAGTCAGCGGTCAGTTTTATGATGGCTATGTTTACAAGAAACTTATTGAAACTCTAGGAGGATCTATTTCTCAGGGAAATATAATTTTTAAAGAAGACATATGGTATCTATGCGAGCTTGATTCTAACGAATCCTTGATGATATTTCTAGTAATACGCACGGACGAATTGATCAATTATCAATACAATCATTCAGAACCTGAATTGATGGTCGGTGTTGATTTTGAATCTTTTCATAGACACTCAAAATCAATCGGGAAGAAGAATTCTGTTGAATTTCAGGTGAAACGGGATGATGCTGGTCAAATCGTTATGGCTTTGCATTCAGAAAATATGACAAGTTCTATTATTTATCCCATTAATGTTATTAGGGAAAAAGTTGAAATTCCTACATATAATCAAAATAGAAAGCCAATATTGATCAAAGGAGGAGAATTTTCCAAAATATGTTCCAGTATGGGTCAACTACCTAACCTATCTGAAGATATGATTGTGATATCAGCGTATGATCGCGGGTTTAAAATAGAAGCCTTTGAGAGCACTGGTGAATCACTAAAGACTAAGGACTTTGGAAGTCTCTCTACCGCAGAAGAAAATATTCTTGAAAGAGATGAAACAACAGGTGAATACAGCAGTATATTAAGTTGTGAAAATTTAACGTACATATCTGAAGATAGTGCTAAAGATGGTGTTATTTGCAGGTTTGCAATAGAGAAATCAAGAATAAAAGCACTTGCACGTTTAGATAGTCTGTCGCACATGGGTCTTATTAAATTTATATTTGAAAAAGACCGTCCGATGAAAATGATGTGCCAAGTTGGAAGTTATGGTACTATTCAAATATTTGTCAAAAATGCCTTAAATACCACATAGAAATAAAGTAAAATACAGAATGACATCATATACATATTGTAAAAGTTCTTTTAATCCTTTTGAACTGGAATATATTAATGTTGTCTCTGTGGATCCTGGAATTAAAAGTATGTGTATCATGATCGAAAAGAGATGTATGGATACTGAATCAGATAATCCACCAGATGTATTGTTTCTGAAAATTTGGAATATCGGTGAAATGAAAGAAGACATTTCAGTGTTGATCTCACGATTGACTAAAATGCTTGATGACAACATCGCTATCTTGAAAACATGCAACATATTTCTAGTTGAAAGACA
>SDBT01005510.1_pt1 | contig 21210 bp, 37 predicted proteins | sample 2277101 | NCBI WGS metagenome assembly SDBT01 (sample SAMN10404973, study PRJNA504765) | marine sediment metagenome | isolation source: marine sediment core GS10_PC15, 103 cmbsf | place: Arctic Ocean: Southern Knipovich Ridge | collected 2010
AAGAACGGGCCCATCCTGGCGCGCTGATGACGCACGCCGAAACAGGTGGACTGGGGGAGCTTCTGGCGCCGGTGGTGTCAGACGCACTTGCCAGCGCGGAGGTCTCGCAACAGGTGTCCGCCCTCGTGGCGCAGACCCTGGCGAGCCCGGAGGTAGACGCCAGCATGAACCGTATCGGCCTCCGCATGGCGGCATGGGTCGCGGCCGGAGTCGCTGGCGGGATGGTTGTCGGCTGCCTCATCCGTAGGAGTCTCTAATGCTGTGGGTCGTCGACTTGCTCTTTGCGCTGGCCGTCATCGTCCTGGGCGTCGTCCTGACGCTTTCGGTTGCTGATGTGGTCGAGATACCAGACACGGTGTTTCGGGCGCTGTCCGCCGCCGTCATCGCCGTGGCTACCCGCCTGCAGCTGACGGCCGCGCGCAAGAAAGACCGCCTGGCCCGCCGCCAAGCCCGCGCCGAGAAGCGCCGCCTCCGCCGAGAGGGGACTTAATGACCGTCGGAATCAATGCGGGGGCCTATAGGACAGATGCCAGCTTCTGCGCGTCTTTCATCATCCAGCCCGGTGAGACCGCCCTCATTCAGCTGAACTACTACTGCCGTTATTGGGAAGTGCTGAACGGGTCGTTGCTGAACGGCATCGTGCAAATCGGTTTCAGCCGTGAGGGCGCCAGCGCCCCGCAGGGCCCCAGCGCCGGCTTCAACCGCATCGCTCCGGGCTCTCCGCCTCGTCATCGCGAGTTCATCCGCGACGATGAAGGGCCGCCCCAAATTTGGCTACACGCGCCTTCAACCAACGCGTTTGAACAACTCATCGAGTTTGAGTATGCGCCCAGCGCCAAGCGCTCGGGCAACGACCCGTCGCCAAGCCGCGCAAAGCCCGGCCGACAGGGGGACTACCCAACCACCCGCACCGCGGGCCTAATCATAGTCCCGGGTATCTAGATGGCCATCAATGCACCGCTACCGCCTAGCGCGGTCCCTATCTACACCGGCCCAGGCGGCCCCGCCTCGGGCCCTGCCTACGAGCCCCCCGCCGGCACGCTCGCACCGGCCCCCGCCCCAACCGTAACCATCCCAGCTGTCCAGGCCATCGAGGCCGTTACCCTCTCGCCGTTTGTGCGCGGTGCTATGCTCGGCATGTTGGCCGCCGCTGGCGTGGGTGGCGTGCTGTGGTGGCTCCAGAGGTCAAAATAATGAGTTGTAAAGCGTGTGACGATGGGCAGCCGTGTACCGGCGCCCTCGCCAATCCCCCGTCTTGTTCGGGCGGTTCCTGTGGCGTTGCCATAGGCAACCCGCCCCCGAACACGTCCGGCATGGACAGTCCCACCGAGACCGCTGTAATAGCGGCCTACAACCAAGGGGCCTTTGACGCCAGCAAGGGCAAGGAGCTTGGCTTGTTCATGGCGGCCGCCTTGGGGGCAGCCACCGTCTACGGCCTGGTTCGCTGGGGAGTTATCAAAGGATGAGCGGCCGCGCACTACTACTAGCCCTCGTCTGGGTCCTCCTATCCATCTTCGGGCTCGGTTGTGCCGGCCAGCTCGGGCAACGTGCCACCGCTGGCGCGGTCTCCCTGGGGACGTGCGTAGCGACGTGCGCTGCCGGCTGCGTGTCCGAGGTGCTTGAGCCCGGAACCGGCGCCCAGCGTGCCGAGCGCTACGGCCGCTGCCTGGCTCCATGCTCGGCTGGGTGTATTCCAGGCGCGGCCGCCGTCGTGTTCGGCAACCCTCCCGCCCCGTGTCCGCGCCCTCCGCGGCCGCCCGGCCGGCCCCGGGCTCACCGCCCAGACTCGTGACCGACTATTGTGGTACGTGCGGGGTGAGTTACACGGCTTTCCGAGCCCCAGGCCAGCTGGACTGGAACGAGGCGCAGCAGCTGCAATGGCAGCGCAGCAAGCGCAACGCCGCGCGCGGTGACTACTCCACACCCGCCACCCGTGCCGCCATCCTTGGCAAGATGCACGAGATAAAGCTGGAGGGATGGGAAGAACACCAGCGGTTGTGTGGTGAGTATGCGGCGCTCGAGGCGCTCTACATGGTAGACCAAGAAGAGCTAGAAGACCGCGGCGAATGGGATGCGCTGGACGACATCCAGCGCAGCATTAGAGAGCTAGAATCGGATTTGGGCCTGGGGCCGGAGGTGCCATTTTGACCACCCGCAGAGAGAATCAGTTTGTCTCCATTCCGACCACAAGTGATATCGCCGACGGCGTACAAATCACCATCGTCGCCGGAGACCTGCGAGCGTATAACCTGCAAATGCAGTTCCACAGCGTGACCCCCGGCGCTACGGTCAAAATCGAAGTGCTTGGCGCGGCGAACCACTGGTTTGTGGAAGCGGCGGCGCTGGTCATCGACAACAACCCGATTTGGATACCATCCAACCCGGTGGCGAATGTCCGCTTTACCTTTAGCGGAACCCTCGCCTTAAACCGTACAGGCCTGGCACTGGAGTTGCGATAATGGGAACACTGGACAAAGTCGCCCAACGAGACCCAAACAACCACGCGCGCCTCGCTGTGTTCGACCCAGCCATCGCCGCGCCTGTCACATCGTCACCCGAGGCCGCTTCGCTCGGACACGGGCTCGCGTTCATTGGCCACGCAGTCAACCTCGCCATGGCCATCAATGATGAGCTCGTCGTCGCGTTCCACACGCCGGCTTCAGATAACATCTACAGGCTGTGCTTTGAGTGGGACTCCGCCGGCTCCGCAAATGTCAAGCTCCGCGAGGGGGCCACGTGGCTTACCGCTACGGGGGGCACAATACCGGTCATCTCCCGCAACAGGTCAGTCATCGCCCAACCAAGCGGCATGGTCTCAAGTTTTGCCCAACCAGCGTTCCTGGCAGAACAGGTGTTGCAAACCAACCCGAACCAAGTGCTCCCCGGAACGGTGATTTTCACCGACCACGCATTCACCGGACGAAACGAAGCGGCCAACGGGAAAGCGGTGGTCTACGAACTCGCCAACGATATGGGCTACACAATCACCCTGACTGCGGATATTGGCTCGAATGCGGGCCAGATTATCACGACCTGGGTGGAGGCCCCCCGGTCGTAACCGCCACCGAGCTCGCTGGCTGCGTGCACCTCCTGCAGGAGGTGCACGCAGCCGCGTTGAGCTCCTCGGTGATGCACGCACTTTACGACCTGGTCCGCGGTGCGTGCATGCCCTCGAGCGCGTGCACGCACTTTACGACCTGGTCCGCGGTGCGTGCATGCCCTCGAGCGCGTGCACTCACTTGACCTCGAGGCCCGGTGCGTGCACTGTGGTGGTGTTCCTACACCATGACACCTGAGGGAGGTGCTCCAGTGGCACACCACGCACCGATGAAGAACGTTCGATTACCGGCCCCGCTGGTAGAGCGCGCCGCCACCCACCAGCGGACCAAGGTTCTGGACGTGGGCTTGAAGGAAGTAGACGGGACGTATCCAGGCTATGGCTGGCGTCAGCCGCACCGTCTGGGCTCTACTACCAAGGTGCTCGCCGCGGCCGTCCGGATTGGGCTTGACGAGCTTGACCGCCGCCTTGCGGTGAGCGATGCCAAGCAAGAGAAGCTTCCGCTTGAATAGCCCCAGCCTATCACGACCTCACCGATAGCTATCGGCGAGGCTTTTCTTTGCGTGTTGACCCCGTTGTGAGGACTATTCATGTGCGCGGGGCATCCGCCACCGGGCGAACCACAACGGACAAGGGCACAGCATGCAAGACGGAAGCAACACGGTTCAACAGATTGGCGGGGAACCCAACACCGCAACCGCCGCGGACTGGTGGCGCCGCTTCGTTGGCGAGTCCAGCCCGGAACAGTTCGCCACCCGCTTCCGCTCCGGCCGCGTTTCGGTGGCGGTCTCGTCGCACCTAGCGCGCCTGGAAGCGGCCGGCTCGGTCGTGTTCCCGGACGCGTCAGCCGTCTCGGTCGTGGTGCGCTCCCTGTCTCAGACGCTCGCCGTCGCCCAATTCGCGGCGCTGGTGGAAGACGCGACCACACAGCCAGGGGTCGCGCTCGATGGCTCCCGGCTGGTGTACCGCCGCCGCGATGGCGCCCCGTGCGGCTGGCTCCAAGTCTTCTATGACGAGGTGATGCTGTTTGAGGGTGGGAACATGGTTTGGCTCCCTGTAACCGACTGGACGATTGATGCCGCCCTCCCGGGCTACGCTCCGCCCCGTGCGGGTTGCGACGACTACCCATCCGAGGCCGGCCCCCACTGTTACTACCCTCCGGGCTGCGTTCTTGGCTGGAGGTACGCCGCTGGTGTGTGGTTCACAGGGCCGCCGGTGGAAAATGCGACGGCGAGCGTCTGGGGCTCTGGCCATAACTGGTTCTGGACAACCGATGACCAGTTGATTGGAAGGTCCGCCGCCTCGGCCCCCGCCGCGTTCCAGGCGGCCGAGGCGGCGGTTACGGCGAAGCTGAAAGCACTTCTTAAAGTGTTCTCCCTCCCCGTGCCTGCGCTCTTGCGGGAGGTGTCGAAGTGAAACCGCTACGCGCCCCAGTGGTGAACCGTCACAGTCGCGAGGTCTTCATCGCGGTGGGCCTGTACGATGGCCGCTGCGGCCACTGCCACAAGACCCCGGAAAAAGCGGACGAGTGTCGCCACCGCCGCCGCTTGGAGGTCCTGGACACTGACCGCCGGGTGGTCAGAATCATGATGTCCCCGAAGCTCGCCACGCGCCGCAAGTGGCTGGACAAGGCCACCGACGCGGACATTATCCGCCACGGGGTGACCGTGATGGAGTCGCTATACACTCCACCGCCCGCCCCGGGTAAGGCGACGTCGGTGGTGCTGTGTACCGGGCTCGCGGGCAACTGGCGCCTGTTGGCCAGGCGCAACGCGCACGGGGTGGCCTATGTGACGCAAGAAGTCAAGATAGACGACCACCCGTGGACCGAGCTGGGCGCCGGTCCCCTGCGCCCCGCCCTCGAGGCCGCGCTACTCGAGTCGCACCACGCGCGCCTCGAGTACATCTAGTACGGAACCGCTATTTGCTCCGGCTCTCTGATGGGCGCGGCCCTCTCGGGGGCCACGGCCTCTCTGTTGCTGCTGTAGCCTGGCCCGCCCTTGGGCTGCTCGGGGATGAGCCCGGCCGCCTTGTGGTACAGGGCGGCCGCCAGCTCGGGCGACAACTCGGCGGACCCAATCATGTGTCCGGGCTTGTCTGGGTCGGGCCATAGGTCAACGTTGGCGTCCGGGTGTCCCCGGCGCGCCGCCTCGCACAGCGCCGCCGGTCCCTTGAAGTACAGGCGCCGCACCGCGTCTCCGCGCTCGTGGATGGCGTCCCATAAGATGTCAAATTGCGTGCCAGCTTTGAGCGCCGCCGGCCCCTCGTCGACTAGCTCGATGCCTTGCCATGCGCCGAACCAGGCAACCCGCCGCTTGCGCGCCATGCACCAAGCGAACTCGACCATAGCCTGCGCTGGCATGACCGCGCTCTTGGTGAGGTACTTTAGAAGCTCGGAAGATACCCCTTCCACAGCCCCGGACACGTCACCGCCCTTGAGGGCTTCCCGCCATCCGGTGACGCTCCGCACGTCCACAACCCCGGACTCACCGCCGGTAACGTTGGCCATTGAACACGACAGGCAGTGCGCTGACGTGTCGTCGGTGTCCTCGTGGGCGGCGTCTATCTGGCGGTGCAACCGGTCAACGGTCTGGCGCCGCCGCTTCGTCCAGCCGTTCACCGCTCCGAGCCTGTGTTCGTTGTTCATGGTCGCCCGCAGCTTGGTGAGGCGACACCGCGCCGCGGTGGTGTTCGCGAGCCAGTCAAAGGCTTGGTGGTGCTTGCGGATGCGCTTGCGGTAGTCCGTATCGGGCTCGCCTTCCATCCGCTGGGCGCCCTTGCGGCGAAGCTCTCCCAGCTCGGCCTGGCTCCGGAGTCCACCGCACACTCGGACAAGCCAGCGTTTATCAGGCGCAGCGGTACCGGCTTGGAGCGCCGCCCGGCGCTTGGCGTTCGTCGCGCGACAGGCCCCACAGTTGAAGCGGCCATGTTCTACGCAGACCTCGCACAGCCCGAGCCAGAAGCTTCCCTCGGCTACGATGTGGTGGTGCGGGTGCCAGCCTCGCGGGTCGCACGCGTGGCAGCCCTTGCGCCCGTGCGTCCCGCACCGACGGTCTTCCCAAGGCGTCTCCCGGTAGATGTCGGCGCCGCTGTCGTGTAGGCCGTCTAAGAACTCCTTGGCGTCTCGGTCGTTCAAGTCTCTCCGGGTCGTGATGGTCGAGCCGTCCGCGGCCTTGCGCGTCTCTTCGAGGTAGAAGGTACGCGCCCGCGGTCCCGAACCGCCCCCCGTCATCATGCCGTGAATGGCTGCGATGTCTTTCCGGAGCCGTCGTCGCTTCCCGTCGTTGAAGGTGACTTCGAGGGCCCGCACACCGCCGGTGATGTGGTGCGCCCATTCGGGAGTGGCCCGCAGCTTCAGTGAGGCCCGGGTCATCTCCCCCAGCGCATCCGCCAGCCGCTCCCGGTTGCGAATGGTGAGCGTGATGAAGCGAACGTGGTTGCCGCGCTTCAGGGCGCCCGCAAGCGCCACGTCGAGCCGCCGCCGGCTCTTGTCGTGCGTCGCCGGCCGGCGCTCGCACCGGTCACACAGCGAGTCCCCGCAGTGGTGCGGAGCTATCAGGGCGTCCGTGCATCCGACCGCCCCGCCCTTGTCGATGCGCGCCAGGACGGGCACCGGGTGGTTGGTGCTGCAACATGCCTTAATCTTGGCGGCCTTCGTCTGTAGCTTCACCTCGGCCAGCCTAATAGCTCGGTCGTCCGTCATGAATCCGCGCAGTGATTCAAGCGGTGAAGATAGGGCTTCAAGCGCCCGCTCTGTGTACACGGTCCGCTTGCTGACGGCGTCAGTCTCGGCGTCCCTGGCCAGCTGGTGAGGCGACCGTAGGCGAGACGTGTTGACTTTGGGGCGGCGCGCCCTCACCCTGTCGGTGACCGACTGGGGTTGCGTCCAGCTCGCGTGTTCTGTTCTGGTTCTGGTTTGGCGGCCTCGGTGGAGACACCGGGGCCGTTTTTCGTTGTGGCGGGGCAGGCCACACCGCCCAGTCGAGCCCGCCTCGTCCTCTCTTGGTCAAGGCGCGTCCATTCGTCCAAACTCGCCCAGTACTCATCGGCGTCTCTAACTTCCTTCGGCGACCGTCTGTCGGTGTTGTCGCTCATTTGTCGCCGCCCTCGAGGGAGAGTTGCCCCCCGCCCCTTACCCTCGTCCCATCATCGAGGATGATGGTATCCGGCGCCCAGGCTGCTCGAGTCATGAGCAAGCAGCCCTTGGCGCTGTTCACGCACTTTATCCGGCCAAGCTCTTCGGCTGGGTTGTAGGTCCAAGAGTTGACCTCCTTCCAACCCCACCAGCGCCGCACTTGTAAGATGATTTCACGCTGATTGTACGCGCAGCCTTCGTCTATGATGCGAAACCGCAGCCTACTCATGGCGCCCACCGCCCACGTCGCTGGCGCGTGTGGTCGCGTCCTGCCGGGGCATGCTTACAGCCTCCCGGCAGCTGTCCTCGTCGAGAAACGCTAGGTGCTTGCTGGCCCGGTAGCTCTCCAACGCTTGGTTGCGCGGGTGATGACTGCACCAGTCGAGAAGCTCAACGCGCGGACGGCGCGCGCCTTCCGCCGCCGGCGGGCTATGCCGACACTCGAAAGCGTCAGGGTCTACATCGGGCACCTCTGGTCCTCCCGGCTGGCATCCGACCGGCGCGCAGTACATGCACGTGTTGCACACGTTGGCCACCCGTCGCCGTTCTAGTTGCCGCCGGGTCGCCTTCGTTTCTCGCTTCCTCCCGGTCACTGGCTGCCGCCTGGTGACTCGGGTCCACCGGTCACGTCGCTGGCGTGTGTGGCCGCGTCCTGCCGGGGCATGGTGACCCGGCCTCGGTGGTCGTCGTCGCACGCTGTGGCCACCATGGCGACGTCAATGGCCAGCCACAGCGGCCAGAAGGGAGCCAGGGTCACCAGCGTGGAGAAGAAACCACCGAGGCACCAGACTACGGGTCCGGCGGCGCGAAGCGCCCTCGTCTTGATACGGCGCGCAATCGTTCGGAGGGAGCCCGGCGACTGGAGGGGGATTGCGCCTGTATAAGCGTCAAAGTTTTTGATGGGTGATTTCATTGCGCTTTTTCCTTTGGGGGATTGGGGACCACAACGGGAGCTAATTCAATCCAACAGGCCCAACAATACCCTTTGTCCTCGAGACGCCACTGGTGGACTGTGGACGAGAGACATCCAGGCCGCTCGCATGTGTGTTTGCGTTTCTTCACTTGGTCATGGTCCTAGCGTGAGGGAGCGGCGCACCCGGGATGGGTGCGCCGCTGGGGAGGGAGGCCGCGCCTAGAGGCGCCGGGCGGCGTCTTCTAGCCTGGACAAGAGCATGTCAAGGTCCGCCATTGTATCCCGGGTGCACACGCCATCCTCGACAGCAGCCGCCGCCGCGGTGCTGAGTGAGTCTGCGTCGACGCGCGCTGCCCTGACGACGGCACACACGGCGTTGTGTACCTCGACGGGCCGCCCGGCCACCCGCACCGGGATACAACGGGCCGGCGATGGCTTGACGGCGCCTGTAACACCAAAGAGTCTTTGTAGACGCTGGTATCGGCCGAAGATGGACGCCACAGCCATAGCTCGCGCAGAACCCGGCGACTTGGCACCGTTGAGCCCCATTGCAACGCGGAAGTCGTCTCGCCAGGTGTAACTTCCGTCGGGAGTCAACCGGACGGTGGCGAACAGGTGGCCATTGTGCGTCAAGTCATGGTTGTGGGCTACGTTGACGGTGGGGACACCACCGTCCGGCTGACTCCCGCCCCACACGCCATTGTTGGCGAGTTCGGCGAGGTTGGGAGGGCGCTCGGGGGAATCCCCCGCCAGCGGCACCGCCCGCGCCACCCCGAACGCCTTCTCCGCGTTGCCGGGTAGCTCCGCCGCCTCTAGTATCGCCTCGCCCTCGGCGCCGCGGGGGATGAGGACGGGGAGCGAGTGGAAGTGGTCGAGGCACAGCGCCGCGCCACCCAACGTCAAAACCGACTCCGCTTCGCACTCCCGCGCCCCACAGATAATGGGGCGCGGCGCGGGCTCCTTGGCGGGGAGTTTGACGGACACCGGCGCGAGTTTGGAGGTGTTGACGCGGATGGACTCGCCGGGACTGCCGCCCTCGTCGCACCGTTCACGGCCCTCGCACTCCGACCGGGTAGCCTCCCGCGCCAGGTCTCTCACAAGCCTCGCCGCGCCCGCTAGCTGCTTGACGGTGCACAGTCCGTGCCTCATGAAGTCCTTGGCCGCCGCTTCCATCTCGACCATGCCGGCCAAGCGGGCATCCGCGAGCGCATGGCCAAGCAAGTCCTGCGCGACGATGGCGTCGGGACTCACCGCCGCCGGCGGTAGGGGCCTGCCAATCGGCGCCCCCGCCATCCTGGGCTTGGGGACATCCCCCGCCAGCGGCGCCGCCTTCACTCGTCCCGCCGCTATGGAGGCTTCCAAGCAGGCGGCCACCTTCTCAGCGGCCGCAAGGCGCTCCGCCGCAAAGGCTTCAGCGCGGACCCCGCGCGCATCGCGAAGCAGGTAGCCGTCGGCGTAGTCCGCCGCCGCCCGCATGACCGCACCGATACCGGGCTCGCACTCGGGCGCCTCCGCCAGCTCCCGGAGGTGCTCCGCCCCCGCCATGATGAACTTGTCGGCGACCCCCAAGCCCATCGCCTCGCCCACCAGCAAGCCCATCGCCTCGAGGGGCCGCACCCGCGAGGTCCTCCGGTTGCGCCGCCTCGACACCCGCCGGCGCTTCTTCACCGTCCGATTGAGCGGAGGCCGCGCCTTCTTGCGGCCGAAGATGGCCAGCACAATGGACGGTAGGAATAGGGAAAATCTAAGAGTTGCGTCTGCTTTCATGATTCTGTCTCCGGGGTTGTTGATTCTTCGCGTTGTTTCGGGAGAGGGAGGAGGAACCCCAGGGCCGCAATCGGACCGTGGGATGCGATGAGGGCGGGGACTTGCGTCCGTACGTCCCTCGACATGGTGAGGGATGTGAAGTGCAGGGCGCTTAGTAGCGCCCCCATCCACGGGCTGGGCTGGAGTTTACCGCGCTCCCACTTGCTCACGGTCACTGCGTGAACGCCTACCAGCACACCGAGCCCGGCTTGAGTGAGGAACAGGGCCTGGCGTGTGCTGCGGATGCCGGGTCCGCGTAGGGTCAACATGGTTCATCCTGCTTCGCGTTGTGCACCCAACACGCATCACAGCACGAGTTCACGCACCTTTCGGCCTCCGCCCTCGTCTCGTACAATGCTTTGCAGTGGCGGCAGGAAGGGATGGCCGGCGGGACCCGCAGTAGGAGCCCCAGCGCCGCCGCCACCCCGCCGAACTCCCGGAGGTATAGGGGTAGGGAGTCAAGCCCCCCGTCTCCCAACGTTCTCGCGGCCTCCGCCACCGCGCAGATGATGGCCACTTGCCAGGCGTTCGGCGTCAAGATGCCGGTTTCCCATCGCGACGCGGTGTTGGTGGCGACGCCGAGTAGCAACGCGAACTCAACCTGGGTGAGCCCAAGGGAGCCCCGGACTCGCTTGATTGCGGCTGCGGTCAACATGAACCTTTCCCTTGCTGCCGCTTGGCCGCCTCTCTCCATCCCAACACATCCTCGACGTGGACAACCTCCAGCCGGGTCCCGGCGATGGTCCGGGCTATCTCCGGGCATCCGCGGTCGCACAACGGACCGCAGCCGCACTCCCCACAGTTGCCGCGAATCTTGGTGCAACCGCCCGCCCCTAGTAGGTCGTTCACCTCGCCCACCTCGCCGCAGTCAACGCAGACCCACCGCGAGTCGCCCGCATCTAGGTCCGCGTGTCTCGCGGCCATGTGAGGGTCTGGTGGCCCGTTGTAGCCAGGCGGGTGGTTGTGGACCACCGCGAGCCCTTCGACCACGTGAACCACTGGGACCGCGCCCCCATCCTCCTTGACCTCCTGGCTGGCGTAGACCAGCGGCCCGGTCTCGCCGCCGCACCCGCCGCACACAACGCCCGAGCTGCGGTAGCTCGACGTTACGCGACCGCAGCTGCCGCAGCGGTGAATGAAGTTCGGTGAAGATGCCCCGGTCTCGTCCGCGGCGCTCATACCCCGTCGTCCCACAGCGCCGCCACGACCTTGACGCAGTGCACGCAAGAGCGGTCACCGTCGCAGACATCGCAGGTTATCTCAGCGCTTGAACCACGCGCGACGTTCCCAGAACCGCCGCAGGCCACGCACCTTTCATCGCCCTTGCAGTGACCACACAGCGGTTTATCGTCCCGCTCCGCCTTCCACAGGACCAGGACCCGTTTCAGCGCGTCCGCGTCGCGCCGGTGACCAGCGCTTGTCTTGTCGGCCGCCCTGAGCCGCGCCGCGAATCCGGACGCCTGTTCTATGCTGTCCTCCATCATTTCAATTATGGACGCGAGCCGGGCAACCTCCGCGGTGTACCTATCCAAAATCGACATCTTCATCAGGCATCAGCGCCGCCAACTCACCACCGAAGGCCACTTGCGCCGCCGCCACCCGGGCCGGGTGCTCTCCGCACCAATCTTTCTCGGCGCGCACCAGCGGCCACTGGCGCTGGACGCCCTTTGCTAGCTTGTGGAGCCCCACCGCCGCCGCGAATCTCGACCGGGCAGGGGCGCGGCGCTTGCACTGGCCGTAATCGCGCCGCCCTTCTATGGCGCCAAAGTAGGGACAGGTATTACAGTTGCTCATCTTTCTTCATCTCCGCCATGTAGGCGCGCTGTGTTCGGTAAAGGTTTCGTAACGCTGCCATAAGTTCCGGGTCCGTCTCCTTTGGGACCCGCGCCTTCCTCGGGTCCAGCCCAACGCTCTGGCGCCAGCCCTGCATGCTTGTGATGGTCTGGGTGCTGCCGCACCGCGGACACCGGGTCTGACTGTGGGACCTTAGGCAGGACTCACAGCTCTTGACGTCTCCGATAGCCTCCCAGAGCTTGACCATCCACGCGTCATGCTCGGCTTTGGTCAGCTCGGGCACTAGCTCTCGTTCCAGCGACGCCCTAAGTACTGACCACCCGCAAAGACGATGACATCAACCAACGCGTTCGCCGGTATCTCGGGCCCGCTGACGTTGAAGAACGATTGACCCATCTCGGACCGCTCGAACACCTGCTCAGCGAGTTCGTAGGCCACCGCCCCGGCCAACGCCAACAGCGGCGAGACGTTCGCCAGCCCCGCCGCCAGCCCCATGGAAAAGTGGACCACCGTCCACGGGTCGAGGATGGTGCTGTTCTGGTCGGCCTTGCTGGTCGCGAGCACCTTCATACGAGCTTGAGGGCGCCGCCGGCGGGCTTGGACTTGGCCTCGGCGTCAACCTCGTCTCTCGCCGCCCGCGCTTCGTCCATGATGTACCGTGCTAGCTTGTCGAGACGTACCACAACCGTGTCGAGGAGTTCGATGCGCGGCTTCCCATCCGCCGCGAGGATGGCAGAGCCAACCTTGGCGCGCTGGATGACAAGGAGGCCCCCCGGTCCCACCGACACGGCATACGCTTCGCCGCCCTTCCCTGGCGCCGACTGGTACACTGGCCGCACCACCAGCGCCGGCGGTTCCTGCTTCGGGTGGCCGTAGTGTTCCACCGGGACGAGAATATCAAGCAGGAACATAAGAAACCACCTTGAAGTTAGCGAGGTCGTTGAAGACTCCGCCCTCGCGAAACTCGCTTAGCGCCACGGGGGTAGATAGCTGCCGGTCGATGACAATCACCGGCGCTTCTGCGTAGCTGTGCAATCCCACGATGGTGGAGACGTGACCCGCCCCCCCGCCGTAATCCCACACCAGCGCCGCCACAGGGAGGCCCAGGGCAAGCGCCATGCCAGCCTGCGCCCGCAACAAGTCGTCGCAGTCACCGAGCTTCAGCGTCGCCAAATCGGACGGGTGCATAAGGAACTCGCCGCCAGCGTCTGCCGGCTCCCGGGCGTGGGTGATGCCCCGCCCCCAGCGGTGGAGGGCATCGACAATCCACCGCCCCTCGTCGTCTCGAGCCCGGGTTACTCCGGCAAGCTCTCCGAGGGCCCAGACTCGGTGGGCGGGCTCGCTGGCGTCAGCTCGGGCCCAGGCGAGCGCGGCCCTTGCGACATCGACAGGGCGGGGGTTGTTGGTGCTCGGAGTCCGTCCGGCGCCACGGGCAGGCCACCTGCGCTCGGTTTCGGGTGGGTATCCATCGGGTCTTCGTCGCTCCATTCGTCTTCCTCGCTCCATTCTTCTTCGCTCGATTCTTCAGCCACGCCACCCGCCGCACCCGCCGGGAGGAACTCCACGAAGATGCGCTGGAACAAAAACACCGCCTGACGCTCGGTCAAGCCCGCCTCCGCCCCAGCGCTCCCCAGAAATTCAAGCGTGATGCTGGGGGCCCATCGGCCAACCACTGCCATGGTTCGCTGTAGGTCCGCCAGCTCGCCCGGGGTGAGCGGCTCCGCTGCCCACTGCTCAAGTTCGGACGGCGGGTTAACCGCCGCCTGGCGGTCTGTCTGCGGCGCGGCCACGGGCGCCGCCGCCGCGACCCTGGCCACCGGCGGCGCCATCGCCGCCCCAACCGCCGGCATCAGCATGGGCAACACCTGCGCAAGCATGCCCATCAGCCCCGCCTCCGCCTCGTCCTCCTCAACCGCGGGAGGCCCTGAGAACTTCGCCCGCAGCTTCTCGAAACCGTCCATCGCCCGCATCATGTCCACGATTTGAGACCCAAAATCGCTCGCCGGCGGCATCGGGGTCTCTCGCCGCGACCTCAACTCCGCGAGTATTTGAGCCCCAATCACGCCCTCGGGCGCACCAGGCTCCCGCCACGTCGGAGCGCGGTGGAGAGGCTGTCCCGTGTGCGGGTCGTACGCCGCCGCCCGGTGGAGAGGCTGTCCCGTGTGCGGGTCGTACGCAGGGGCCCGGTGGAGAGGCTGTCCCGTGTGCGGGTCGTACGCTCCGCCCTCCCGCCTCGGGTCGTACGTCGCCAGCGGCTCCGGTCTCGCCGCCGCGGAAGGTGGCTCCGCCGCGCGGCGCTGGTGCTCATTCCGTTGCGCCGGCGGCGGGTCCTGAACTGCTGCCCTGGCGACATCGGCCAACGTCACCTGATACCGTTGCCCGGATGGGTCGATGATGACGTACCTTCCACCGCCGTACTGCTGTTGGATGCTCTCGATGGTCGGTAGCGCGTCGAGACTCGCCACCCATTCGCGGTCTTTTTTGGCGCGACCAACCCCAGCCATTCGATACAGGGTGACCGGCGGCCGCAGCTTGAGGATGTGCGGTACTTCTTTAGCACGCGAAGCAGCCAGCCGAGCGCGACCCTTGCGGTTCACCTCTTCAGCGGCCGCAATCTCAGCGTCTGTGAGTGTTTCTGACTCTTCAGCCATCATTAAAACCCTTGTTCGTCCGGGGTGAGCCGCCCCGGGTCCGTGTTCGCGCTTGTTCGCGGTTTGCAAGTTCTTGTTTGACACGGTGGGTCAACCGTGTCAAGGGTCTATCAACGCGCAGCCACAAGGTTGCGCCTCGGCGATGAGACGGACGGGCTAGGGACTCTCCACACTGTGTGGACCCTGGCCCGTCCGTTTTTTTTGGTGGTGAGTTTGAAAGAGCCTCTGCGGTACAGCGAAACGGGATTTATCGGCGACCTCGCTGATATGATTTCAACCATCGTGAACGCCGCCACCGGAGCCCCGAGCGATGCCGCGGCCGCCGCCGCATCCAAGCAGGCCACCGCCGCCCTCGAGCTGGAAAAGGCGCGCCTAGATGCCCAGGCGTCTGCTGGCACGGTGGGCCAGCTGCTCCCGGGCGTACCTAACTGGGCCCTGGCCGCCGCCGGGCTCGGCGTGGCCTACTACATCTACCAGAGCGGCGGCAGCTAGTGGCCGCGCTCGCTGAAATGTGGGTCTGGGCCTGGGGCCGCACGCTCCGCCCGTCCCAGACAACGGAATGGCTCGAACTCTACCAAGAGTTGGGGTTCACAGATGCCGTGTTCGTTCTGAACGACTACGGCTTTAAAGACTTCGGCCTGTTTGCCAGCGCGCAACGGGTCGCGGACGTCTGCCACCGGTACCGGGACGCAGGCATCCGCCCCCATCTCATGAGCTGGGTGAAGCCGAAGGCGGACTTTATCCACGCTGCCGCCGATGTCCTGGTTCCTCTTTGCTCGGCTGCTGGCGCCACGTCCCTCATGTGGGACGTGGAAGAGTACTGGACCCAAGAGAAAGCCGACCATGCACAGGTCGCACACGAGGTGTTGGCGCCCGCGTTCGCAGACCTCCCGTGCCCCATGGGTGTCACCGGCATCACGTCCCTTCCTGGGAAGGTGAAGCCGCTTATAGCGGTGTCCGACTACGGCTGCCCGCAGGCGTACTCGTTCCCGGGCAAGGCCACGGATAGTTGGTACTATCCGGGCCGGACCCAACGTCTCGCCGCGAAGTTCTGGGGAGCACAGGGCAAGCCCTTGGTCATGGGGCTGGCAGCCTATAAGCAGGGCTCCACGCCCCGCCCTGAGATGAGCGAGTGTGTTGAGAGTTCGCTGGCGCTGGGTGTCGACCGCGTGTGCTACTGGGGCGCCAACAGCCTGCGAGACAATGCAGGGGTCCGCTCGTACATCACGAGCCTTGGCGATGCCGTCGGCCACGGTCCCTCGTTCCTCGAGGAGCGCAGCCAGTGGATTGACGGGATACCTAACACGGCCCTCGTAGCGGCCGCCGCCGCGGGTGTGGGTTACTATCTCTATCAGTCCGGGGTGCTGTCGTGAGTCGCCGAGGATACACCGACGCGGGCCCGGAGTTCCCAACCGCCCTCACACCGGCCGCGGTGTTGCCGCTGGTCGCGCTGGCGGTGAGTGGCCGGCATCCGATGTCCCCGCTTCAGGGCGACGCCCCGTGCGACGGCCAGTCCGGACACCCGTCTCTGTATGCTTCGTCCAACCCTGTCCGGGAGTATCCAGGGCCGGTCTCGCTGGGCGGCGAGGCGCTGCGTAACCCACCCATCGGCCTGGCGTCTTTCCGCTCCCGTACCAGTATGACGCTGGAGGAGTTCTGGTCCAGCGTCAAAGTCTTTGCGTCCAACACCCCCGCCGCCTTCATAGACTGGACAGACCTCGACCCGCCCATGACCCCGGTCGGGCCGATGGTGTGGCCAAAGGACAAGGCCCGACACGAGGACAGCAAGCCGCACTTCGACCGCGGCCATGACTCGCCGCACCCTGACAAGCTGATTCTCCCGTCGCGGCCGCCCCGCCCCGCCCCGGACGTTGACCGCTGGGTGCCTGCGGTGCTGGTGGTGCCGGAGCCCAACGGCGGCGAGTTCCAGTTTGATATCATGTACCGCCCGGCGCTTCCGGTGTGGCTGGAAAATTACGACCCGGCCGCCATGTACGCCACCGAAGAGCTGTACTGGGACGGCGATGCCGGAATGTTTGACGAGGGCGACCACTGGCTTGCCTGGGTGCTTAAGAGCGGCGCCTACGTCCAGCAGGTAGAGAGCCGTATTGTCCCGGCGTCAATCGCCGTGGTCGGGGACCAGCCCGCGCTAGTGAATGCCGTTAAAGCGATGGCGGAATATTGGGGCTTGTCTGGCGATTGGTCGGAGTGGTTCCCGGTCGCTATTGGTGCCATGACCATACGCCTGGCGAACTCCAGCGAACTAGCCACCCTGAAGACCGCCTATCCGGCCGCGCCTCTGGGCAAGGCCGCCGCCCAGGCCGGGGTGTTGCCCCGCCCTGCTGAGTTGGTGCCCGGGGCCTACCTGCCTATCACCCTGTCTCACGACAGCGTGTGCGGGATGTGCCCTGCGTTCCTGGCGCCCTCCGACGATGCTTCCGACCCGGGTCTGATTACCCTCACGGGTGAGGGCTGGGGGACCGATACGGGCATTTCTCAGTCGATGACCTCCACCGCGGTGGTTGACGGCGTGGCCTACAACGAGAAGGGCCAAGTGGTGGTCCCGGGCGGCGGCCCACCGCCCCCCAAAACGGGTACGGGCGTTAGTCCGCTGCTGATTCTCGGCGCGCTCGGCGTCGGGGCCTACCTGCTGACGAGGAATAGCTAATGGCTGCGTATGATTTTGAGTCAGACGAGTTCCAGTTCGGCCCCGCCGATTCGGACAACGACGCCACCGGCGACGGTGACTCCACCGACTATGCTGGCATCATTGGCTCATCCCTTGAAGGCGTCGCCGCCATCATAGCGGCCGCCCTCGGCAGCGACACCCCGGCCCCACCGTCCATCGTGTCTGGCCTGGCACCGTCCTACAAGGTGCCCTCGAAGGCGTCCACGGGTCCGCCCGTCTGGGTCTGGGCTGCGGGCGGCGGTCTGGCGTTGCTGCTCCTGATGAGGTCCCGCCGGTGAGCGAGACCGGCTTTATAGCTGCGGTGCCGCTCGGCGTCGCTCTCCTGAAGGAGATTGGCATCTTTATCGCCGCCTCAACGGTGGTGACGTGGCTGCTTGAAGACGACCCCGACGATACCGGGGACTTGGGCTCCGGCTGGATTGCCGACACACAGCGGGCGCTGTGGGTCGACCGTTACCAGTACGTGTACGACACCCACAAGGGCCACCTGTCCCCAGCGGCCGACCAATCGCTGCGCCTCTCGGTCAAGCTCGCCCAGAAGGCCGTTTTGGAGCCTGGCGCCGCCGTCTGGCAGGGCGGGTTGCTGCTCCGGGCGCTACAGATGAAGGCCGCGAAGCTGATGGCCCTGGCCGCCGGCTTCGAGGGCTCCGCCGATATCACGTTGCTACCCGAGGTCGAATGGGTGGGCACGGGGTTTGACCTCGAGGTGTCCGGCGACGGCGCTAGCCTCGCCAAGATGGGCGCGTCTCCCTGGTGGGTCCTCGCTGGGATTCTCGGCCTGGGCGCCGCCGTGTTCGCCTGGAGGGCTGCCTAATGGCGACAGCAAATTGGAAGGGCGCGGGGTTTGACCTCGAGGTGTCCGGCGACGATGAAGAACTAGCGGACAATGTTATTGACACTGGGGAAACCGAGGTAGTCAGTACGCTCCCGGTGAGGATGATGATTGTTGGCCTGGGCGCGGTGGTTGCATTTGCCCTGTGGAGGCGCTGGTCATGACGCAGACGATTGAGCAGATAGCCGCAGGTGCGGGGACCACCGTCGCGGACATCGTTGAAGACTACGGAAACGTGGTCTACGACCTCGCCGGCGCCACGTTCATCGGTCAAATGCAACTAGGGCTCGGGATGCCTGAGGGGCAGGCATTGGTCGACGGCTCCGCCGCGGTCCTGGCTGACTTGTCGGAGTTCCTTGGCATCGACATTGACGAATTGGGCCCCCTCGAGACCGGCGCAACGGCTTCGATGCTCTCGGCCGCCCGGACCTATCTGAAAAGCGGCGCGAAGACAGTGGCGGCGACCGCCAAGGGCAGCGCCGCCGGCGTAGTGAAGGCTATCGTGGCCATCGGCCTAACCGCCGGCTCGTATATGTGGATGACGGAACATCTCCAGGTGAGGCTGGCAGAGGTCGACCTTAAAAAAGAGGTGGGCGCGGCCTTGGTTGCCAAGGTGACGAGCGAGCAAGCCGCATCGGCACTGGACAACCTGACCAGCGGCGCCCCGTTCTCTATCCCCTGGTGGGGCTGGCTCGCGCTGGCCGGTGGCGCCGCCGCCGCCTGGCGCTACTACGACAAGGGCCGGGGGTGAGTACGTATGTTGGCGAGCTGCGAGAGGTCTCATTCTGCGATGACGCTGGCGAGGTGTACACGGTCAAGTGTGCCCGCGTGGCGTTGTCTGTGTCGGAGCGGGGCCTATGTACATCGCCAACAAAGCAGACCGCGGCCGCTGGCCAAGAATACGAGGCCCCCCGCGGCGCTACGTGGTTTGACCTTACAGAGCTTGTATACTACCGCAGGCGCCAGGCTGGCGCGCTGTGGTTCCATGAAATCGAAGGCGGCCGCGTGGCCATCATCGACGAAGGGCCCGGCCGTCTCCCGATGGCTGTGCTCAATGTCCCCGCCGCCCGTCGGTGCGATTTGTCGGGTGACTTCATTTGCGGCGGCTAGTCGCGCGACAGGAGAGTAAGAGATGGCAGCACGAAAAATGCCGGCGCGCGCGAAAAGCGGCCGATTCAAGAAAGGTACCGCACGCAAGCGGCCGACCACGCGCAAGCGTCGGTCTCCCGCGAAGCGTCGGGCCCCCGCTAAGCGCCGCACGACCACGCGTAAGCGCCGGTCGTCCGGCACCACGGTGGTCGTGCGGAGCAATCCGCCCCGCAGCCGGACTCCGGCGAAGCGCGGCCGCCGCCGGGCTCGCCGCAACCCGCCCACCCCCAAGTGGATGGGCGCCGCCGCCGTGGCCGCCGCGGTCGCTGCAACGGTCCAGCTGATTCGGGCCTATGCGCCTATTTCGGCGCTCAAGACCGCGGACGGGGGTGTGTCGATGCTCTCGGCGATGCTCGGCCCCGCGGCCGCGCTCGTCGGGTCCGCGATGCTGATGCGCAAGCCGAAGACGAGGCCGATGGGCTACGCGCTGTTGGGGGCCGGGGTCTACTCGCTCGCCAGCTACGCGACAGCCTACGCGGCCGCCAAGGTACAGGGCATGGCCAAGTCGAACCCGCCCCGCCGCCGCGGACGCCGCGCCCGCACCTTGCCGTATGCTGGGACCAACGGTGTCCCGGCTGACCAGCGCGCTCGGCTGGCGAGGGGTGTAACGTCCCTCCCTCTCGAGACGCCGATGGGGGCTGAGTACGCTATGTGAGGAGTCCGGGGGCCCCGCAGGTAGCGGGGTCACCGGGTCCTAGTCCGTCCGTCTCATCGCCGAGACACCAACACAAGCGGCCAGCCCGCAAGTAGAAAGGAATATCATGAGCAACGTGAATGCCCAGCTGATTAGTCGTCTCGCCGGTGGACTGGGGGAGGCCGATGCCCAGGCCGTCGAAGCCTCCATCTGTGCCATCGTCGGGACCGAGCACTACAACGACAACCTCCGCCAGCTGCGCGGGACGTTCGGCTTCGCCCTGACGGGCTCGCCGCTGACCCTCCCGGCCATCGGCACGACCGCCCGCGCGTTCCAGACCACAGTCGCAGACGGCGGCGCCGCGGACCCGAACCAGGGCGGACTCGTCGCGCTCAACAGCGGCGCCGCCAACTTCGACGGCGGCGAAGTCGATGGCGAGGAGCTGTGGATTCTCCTCGGCCTGGATGTACAGGTGAACTTCCCGCTTGCCGCCGCCACGGCCACCGGCGCCGGGCCGCCGCCCACCCCCGCCGCCGTCTTTCCGTCGGTCGACGCCATGCAGCGCCTCGGTCGAGCGGTGACCATCTCCATCTTCAGCAACAGCCGCTCGATGCAGGTCGGCACCACGGCCGATTGGCCCAGCGTGCGCGGCGGCGCCTCCGAGTTCCGCAACGGCTTCACCAACTGCGGCTCGCGGACCTTCCGTCCCATCGCGCTGAAGCCCTCGACCCGCTTCCACGTCGAGGGAAAGGTGGTGGCCAACCCACAGCTCGTCGCGGCTGCCGACATCGCCGCCGCCGCGTTGGCGCTGGTGACCTATACGGTCACCTTCAACGCCTGGCGCATCAACATCCGCGAGACGTTCGGCGGCGCGCAGTGCGCCAACCTGTTCAACTGAGCAGGGTAGGCGCCACCCTCGAGGGCGGCGCCTAGCCGACCACCCCAAAACGGATGCCTCGGCATCCAGCCACCCGCCGCCGTATCTCCCTAGCTACCGCGGCGGGTGGCATCATCCACGGAGATGCTAGATGGAACACGCAGATAACGAACGACAGCTAAACGCGCTGGCTAATCGGTGCATGGGCCCCAAAGGCCGCGAGTCGCTATCCGTCCGGCAGATGGTAAGAGACGCGGTATCCGCCCGCCGCATCCCGGCTGACTGCGTCCAGCTCGCCGCTGGAATCTCCACATTCCAGCTGGACCCGGACGACGTGTTCACCACCAACGGTGAGTCGCGCGACATCCGCTTTTCCTTCAACACGCTCACCGTGGTCTATGGTATGAGCGTGGCCATCACTGTAGCCGGCGGGGGCTCGCTCCAAAGCGGTATGAACTGGCTGTTCAACCTCAACCGCAGCCAACGCAACGCCATCGGCCAGCCCGACAACCGCGTGTCGCTTGTCGTCGCGGACGTGGGCACCCAGGGCCCGTTCGTCATCCAGCCCATGTATGGAGAATACAAGGTAGATTGGACGGGGACCCTGGTCATGGACGAGGTTGCAGCCCGGCTGCCGCAGACCGTTGAGAAATTCGTTCTGAACCTCTACGG
>SDBT01005511.1_pt1 | contig 21209 bp, 39 predicted proteins | sample 2277101 | NCBI WGS metagenome assembly SDBT01 (sample SAMN10404973, study PRJNA504765) | marine sediment metagenome | isolation source: marine sediment core GS10_PC15, 103 cmbsf | place: Arctic Ocean: Southern Knipovich Ridge | collected 2010
TTCGAGAACGCGATGAGGATCGTGCGAAGGCAACGTAGACTAAAGTACCATAAGCTATCTCAGAAAGAGATCTGGCAGGTTCGAGCCGCACTCAACCTCCTCGCAGAGAAACTAGGTTTCGAATAATGGACGCGAGGATTTTGGTAACCCCATTTTCCCTTGACGATCCCGACTGGGATCTGCTATTGTGTGACTTGCCAGAAGACGAACCTGCGGACGATAGGAGCGAGAGATGGCCGGAACCGGCAGCAGCACCCAATATGAAGTGAAGGGAAGCGGCAAGAAGCCGTACACCGTCACTGTCAATTACGACACCGGGCACTGGTGTACGTGCCGAGGCATGATTTCGAAGAAGAAGACCTACATGGAGGACGCAGGCAGGACGCAAGGTACCTGCTGCAAGCACATCAAAACCATCATCGAAACGAAGTTCGACGGTGACTGGGGAAAGTCCACAGGCAAAGGAAAGCCTCGGACACGCATCCCGCCCGTCGCCAGCACGCCTACGACGCCTGCACAACCCACTGGTCGTAGAGCAGCCATCATGGCACAGCGTGCAAAGCGAGAGGAGGAGAGGTTTGGTCGCCGGGCAGCGCATAAAGCGCAGAAGGCAGCTAAGGTAGACTCTGGTCTTTCGCTTCTTGACAGGATTGACGCCCTTGCGGCGGCAAGAGAGGGTGTAACTAGCTAGGAAAGAAATGACATTCATCAAAGTGAAGGAGGGGGAGCGCATTGACAGTGCTCTTCGTCGCTTCCGAAAAGCAGTAGACAAGTCTGGGGTTCTATCAGACCTCAGGAAGCACGAGTATTACGAAAAGCCCAGTGTGCAGAAGAAACGCAAGCAAGCGGCAGCTCGCAAGAGAGCCGCCCGCGCTGCGCGTGCGGAGCGGTACGAACAATGAGAACAGTATACCTAGCTGGAGCTATCACAGGAGAGAGTTTCGCAGGCGCAACGGACTGGCGCGAGTACGTCAAGACCAAGCTGAACCCAGGTATCGCGGGTCTATCTCCCTTGCGAGCCAAGGACTATCTGAAGAGTGAGACGGAGATTGGGGACTCCTACGAGGATACCCCTCTCAGTAGTTCGCGGGGCATTATGACCCGTGATTTCTTCGACTGCCAGAACTGCGACATCGTGCTGGCTAACCTTCTGGACACCAAGAAGGTGTCCATCGGGACTGTCATGGAGATCGCCTGGGCCTACGCCTTCAACAAGCCTCTGATTCTGGTTCTGGAACATGAAGGCAACGTCCACGAGCACGCTATGATCCGAGAGGCCACTGGCTTCCGAGTAGATACAGTAGACAAGGCGATATCCGTCGCTAATGCTGTCCTCACGGACTATGCAGGGAAGTAGAGTCCGGTAGACCACTACTCTAAAGGTCTTCCATGCGATTCATTCTTCTAGACGATGAGAACCGTGAGGTAGACTCCTCCTTCGGAGATGAGTTCGATTTGGAAGGGGCCTTCATGGCGTGGCAGTGTTTCCGGCGCATGGGTATCATGCTCGGAGAAGATCCCAAAAAGCTGGCAAGAGACTTAGTTGATGGGATTACACTGGGACGGTATCTCCGTACAGATAACCGATATCAGGAAGGTGCAACAGGTAAGAAATGAACCCTGCTCGCGCTCGTGAAATAGTCGGCAACTTCTCGAAGCAAGTCCTAGTAATCGGTGACGTTATGCTGGACAGGTTTGTTTGGGGAGATGTGAACAGGTCCTCCCCGGAGGCACCTTCTTGTCCTGTTCTTGATGGAAGCCGCGAGGAGACTATGCTGGGGGGTGCCGGAAACGCTGCCTCCAATATAGGAGCCCTCGGGGCAAAATGTGTGCGGCTGGTCGGACTGCTTGGGTGGGATGCTGCGGGCCGAGACATCGAGTTGATGTGTCCTCCAGCCCTAGGGGACTTTCTAAGGACCGGACAGAGCCCTATAGACAACCAGTCTGTGAAATCTCCGTCACGGATCACTACAGTAAAGACACGGTTTGTTTCTCGGGCAGATGATGTGCATCTTCTACGCTGCGACACGGAAGATACCACCCCGGCCACGAAAAGAGAATTCGATCTTCTGTCTCACCCTATCAGGCAGTGGTCCTCGGTAGTCTCTGGGATCGTAATCGCGGATTACGGTAAGGGCGTGGTGACGCCGGACCTGCTCCGGTTGGTAGCTATGCTAGGAGAAGAGAGAAGCATTCCAGTATTCATTGACCCCAAGAGGGACTACTGGGAGCATTTCCGGGGCGCTGAGATTGTGAAGCCAAATGAAATAGAAGCTTACGCAGCTCTTGGCTTAAAGCCGGGTTCGTGTCCTATTGAGGATGTGGGAGACAGATTACTAAAGTACACCAGAGCCAAGGCTGTCATTATCACCAGAGGACAAGAAGGCATGAGTCTCTTCACTCAAGACGGTGAGTACATCACAGCGGTGCCCGCGCCCGTAGAGTCGATAGACGTTTCAGGGGCGGGTGACACCGCTATGTCAGCACTGAGTCTAGCCCGGATAGCAGGAGCTACCTGGGAAGAGGCGATGGAGCTGGCAAACACAGCATCAGGGATTGCTGTGACAAAATCGGGCACATCTACTGTGTCCAAAGACGAGTTGCTAAGTAGATACGGAGAAGAAAATGCGTAATGTGTTCATTGTGTTGATTGCTGTTCTTGCCGCTTCGGTGGCGTTGGCTGACGGCTCTACCGTAGTCTTCAAGTACGTGGATTCCTCTGGTGCTTTGTCCTTCACGGATGACGAGAACAGGGTCCCGAAGATGTACAAGGCGAAGGCGGCGACGCTAGGTGCGCTTGAGGACTACGAGCGCTTCACGACTATTAGTCCGGCTACCGAGAACCCCCGTCTTGCTACTTTGCGGGCTGCTAACACGCCAGTCACCGTTACAGAGCAGGACTGCGGAACTATGACTACACGGTCCGAAAGGCGTGACCACGATGGACTCAACAGCCTGTTTTGGGTTGTCGAGGACGCCTGTGGAGAGCTGTACAACGCTACTGGCTATCCCCAACCTTACTTTGAACTTCGGCGGTAAGCGTGGCTAAGGAGAAGCGCAAGTCGCAAACAGTGTGGCTGCGTCCTAGACACCTAGAGATGCTGGAGCAGATGCCCGGCGTCACTGTGGGAGACCTTACCCGGAAAGCCATCGAGGAATTGTTCGAGGGCCGGAACGATAGAGCTTTCGCGGAGATCTGCGTAGAGGAAGACCTAGAAGACATGACTACTGAGTGGGAACGGCTATTCGGCATGACATCCTCCTCCACAGTGACCGCTACGGAAGATGGGTTTCGTATCGTCATAGTAGCATTGAAGAAATTCAACGATGCCTAAGAAGGCAAAAGAACGTATAGCAGAGCAACGGTACGCTAAGCGCGCTCGTGCGCTAGCATTGAAGCGGAAGAAACGGACCCGGGGGAATACCCCTTGGAAGACTTTTTTTGAATCCGGCGAAGGGGCTACTATCAAGACGGAGCTGGCCAAGACATCTATTCGTGCCATCGTAAATACGTATGGCACACGGTTAGGTAAACGGTTTTCCTGCTCATACAAGGAAGAGGAAGACCATATTCTGGTAAAGCTTGAATCTGTAAAAAGGCGTGATGACAATGACAACTAAGTTGAAAGCTGAAAAAGTTGAAGCCATCCAGACTCGCTATGCGTCTGGGGTATCACTCGAACGACTACATAAGGAGTACGGGTTTACCCGTTACATTATCAGGAAGCTAATCCTTCAGGGCGGTGGAGAAATCCGTGGCAGGGGTAGACCACTTAACCGCCAGAAGCCGGAACCTGTGTTAACCCAGAAGCTTGCCCTCCTCGCAGAGACCCTAGGCAAGCGAGATACTGACGGAAGCCTTCTGCCCGTGAACGACGATGTTGTAAGAACTGTTGTTCTGTATGCTCTGAAGCACAATGATGGCCGCACCTTCAGGAAGATCGACCGACGCTACGGCTACGAGGGCGCACTGTCTGCCTTCCGGCGCGAGCAGCTTGAGAGCAGCTACTACTTCATGGGGAAGATTTGGCGCTACGTCTATCGCGCTGTGGCCAAGAAGAAGATTCAGCACAGCGATTACGGCATCGCCCAGGAAGATGCTCGTCTCATCATGAGCGTACTGACCGAAGCAGACCGCGAGCGTATCCTGGCTTGGCTGGCGGAGGCCGGAGAGTATGTGCATCTCCCCAACGAGGACGGTGTTCACCGTGTCGTGAAGAACTGCATGAAGACGATGAATACTATCGTGGGCTCCAAGCTCCGGTTCGTGTACCAGTATGACCCGGCCTTTGATAAGTCGGATCTGGTCAGCTACTTGCTGGTGATTGCATACCGCGTGGCCATCAAGTACGACTTCGAGATGAAGGATGGAGCCTTCGACTACACGAAGTGCCTCAACTACACGAAGCGGTCTCTATGGAATGCAGCTACTCTGCTCATCAAGGAGGTCGGCGATGGCGGTGTCCACAGTCGTCTGGCCAAGACGGATACCGATGAGCGAGTGTATCAGGTCACTACTATCTCTTTGGACACGCCCCAAGAAGACGAGTGGCTATCTATCGAGTCTAAGCTCGGTGAGCAGCCGGATTCAACGATCGAAGTCAAGAGCCTTATCAGTAGCATCACGGACAAGCGACTTCAGGAATTCCTCGCTCTGGATCGGGAAAACAATCCCGCCTTCAATGAGTTCGTTCTGAAGAAGACAGGCAAGGCGGAGACCGCTGTCTACATCGATGACTACAACAGGTGGCGTCAACTGGCGCAACATTACACAGGTCTCTTGACTCCACAGGATCGCGCTCCCATCAAGCAGGCTATCCTAGCGGACATGGACATGTGGGATGACTCAAACATGGGGAAAGAGGGGTGTTAGAATGACGCAAGATACGACGAATTGGGTGGTTTGGGTTCGAGTCCTCGTAGACCCCAGTGCGGCCTCCCGGGGGTTCTCCCTGGAGGGCCTAGAGTTCCCCGCCAAGCAGCCTCAGCCCGTCGAGGATGAGATGTACGGGACTATTCCGGGGGATGCCAACACCCAGTCTGGGAAGTTCTGGGTAGTCTCTGAGAACGATCTGATGAGGATCTGCCCGGCCATGCAGGATTTTGCCCAGGGTGCCGATTGGTTCTTCCCTGTGGAGTTCTGTGAGCCGATTTCCCGACCGCAGGGGGTCGAACCTACCCAGACTAGAGATGCTACCGCTGAGGAGCGTTCAGAGGCCCTGGAGACCTTCCAGGGTGTACAACGACAACTGGCCAAGAAGATTTAGTCACACTAAAGGCAACAAGAGACTATTATCTCTTGATGAGGAGTTAGACATGAGTGGAAATGGTGAAAACGGCGAATTTGGTACCCGGGGAGTAGCTGACGCATTCGCGGGGGTAGCTGACGCATTCGCTATGGTGGACCTCCCCGATATTGACGAAGGTACGCTGGAAGAGGCTACGGTTAACCTTGAGGATGACGTTACCAAATACGCTGTACGCTTCGGAATCATCGGAGCTGGTCAGGGTGGCGGACGCATTGCAAGCACTTTCTGGGGTCTAGGACATCGGCGCGTTGTTCTCGTCAATACGACCGAGGCTGACTTCACAGGACAGCATGGCTCAGCGAAGGTGGTTCTTCCCACGCAAGGCGGCAATGCTGCTGGCGCTGGCAAGGACCCCGCTGTTGGCCGAACAGCTATCGAAGAGAATGGCGAGCTAGTTCGTGACGCGATTCGCGACCACATCGGACAAGATGTAGACCGGATTCTGATTACGGTCGGTGGAGGCGGCGGAACAGGAACAGGTACCGCAGCGGGCCTCGTCAACATTTCTCGACAGTTCATGGAAGACAATGGCAAGAATCCCGATAGCGTGGGTCTCATCATCAGCAAGCCTAAGGCTTCCGAGGGCGCGCAGGTGCGGGCAAACTTCAAGAGTCTTCTAGAAGAGGTCAAGGATCTAGATGTGAGCCCGGTTGTCGTCGTAGACAATGGCCTCATCTCGAAGCGCTTTCCGCACCTCGGAGTCTCGAAGTTCTATCCCGTGGCGAACTCGAACCTCTGCGGTCTCTTCGACATCTTCAACATTCTGGCTGCGCAGGTGTCCGAGTACACCAGCTTCGACAAGGCGGATTACGAGAGCGTGCTGAACGCTGGCAACCTCGTCTTCGGTCTGGCCAAGATCAAGGAATTCACGGACGCTTCGTCGCTCTGTGAGGCTCTTAGGAACAACGTCAAGAAGAACCTCCTCGGAGACGAGTTCGACCTTTCCACTGCCACACACGCCGCTGGCGTTCTGGTAGCAGACAGAGCCACCCTGGATGATCTTCCTCAGGCGGCTTTGGATGAAGCGTTTGTAACGCTGAATCGGGTGCTCGGAAACAACGTAACCCTACATCAGGGAGTCTATCCGGGAAGTAAGCCCGGTCTCCACCTGTATACCCTGGTGGGCGGGATGGAAAGTTAGATGATATGGAGCCCAGTCCCCAAGAGATAGCGGAGTTGAAAGAACTGAGAGTGCTCTCTTGGCGAGCAGTGTGGACCATGCCTGAACATCTACGCATAGTTATTACACACCTTTATATCTGTGATAGGACGCCCGAAGAAGCTGCAACGCTGTTGGGAATGACCAATGACACCTTGCAGCAACTTCACGAGAAGGCTCTGGAAAACCTAAGAGCGAGGATTAAAGCATGGCATTGACAGTAGAAGAGCTGGCATTTTTAGTAGATAGCGCCCTTGAGATTTGCATCGAGAACGAGACCTCTGGTCAGCTTTCGTTAGTAATCAATGGGTTGCAGCTTCGAGTAGGCGCTGGTCCTGAGCTTAGGGACGTGGAAGGAAATGGCCTTACTGCGGACCTCGCGCGGATTGATTACGCCAACAAGGTACGCAATCAGGTGGTAGTGTTGGGAGGCAATCCGCGAGGAATCGAGGTTCGTGTGCCTACTACCATCATCGGCTTCGAAGGAGCCACAGGCCCGTAACATTTACATAGCCAACTAAGTTCACGGGAGAGAACATGGCAGACGAAAACGAAGATCTAGTAGACGAGATCACTGAGGCTGTAGAAGAGTCAGTCTCTAAGAGAAGCCCGATCAAGCTGGAGTGGATAGTTTCAGCAGTCACGGCTCTCGGTATGGTTATTTCGGGAGTCTATGCTCTGACCTCAGTCGAGGCTCGCATTAACACCCGCCTGACCACAATCGAGACTACCGCAGATGCAGACGAGAAGGCTGCTGACCGTAGAATTTCTGATTACGATACTCGCATCGCTGCTCTGGAAGATGAAACAGAGGAGCTGCACAACGAGTTAAACATCCGGCGAGAGTACCAGAGACACGTACATGCGCATATCTGCAATTTGCTGGCCCGGGCGCACGGACCCAAGTCTGCACGGACCGAGAAGCTTTGTTCACTACCTGCACCAGAGTTTGCGAAATAGTGGAATGGCAGTTCGGAAATGCAGGGAGAATGGGTATGTTGCTGAAATGGTTGACAATTTTCTCTATTTTGCTTTCATCCGTGGCAGTAGCAGAAGAGCCTATCGCCCCTCCTATCCCCCCAAATAACGAGAAACTTGAAGCTCGCGATATTAAGGAAGAGAAACCTAGACTAAAGACTGTGTTGGAGAGAACAGCGCTTGACAGGAAGCGTGGAATAAGCTTTAATCTGTTCACCATTGAGGGCGGTTTCTTGAAAGCTCTTGGTTTGAGCATACGAAATAAAGCTGACACCGAATGCTACATCAGGGGTACGTACATCAAGACTAAGAGCCGACACGAGAACCACGGAAAAATTGTTCTTGGAATTGAGCTACGGTTTTGAAACTGGAACGGTATTATCTAAAGGGTACAATGATGCGATTAGATTTTCATAGCCTCTATTTTTGCCTGTTGCTCGATAGCAACGGAACGGGAGTCTTGTAAACTCAGCTCGCACAGAGATTTACAACGCCCCGTTCCTCGACAAGGAACGGGGCGTTTTGCGTTTGTGGTGGCCGTAGCTCAATTGGTAGAGTATTCGACTGTGACTCGAAGGACGGGGGATCGTAACCCCCCGGTCACACCATTTACATCAGAAAAACTGAAGCAGAGGAACAAAGCTCAGAAAACTGATATGGACCCGTAGCCCAATTGGTAGAGGCATACGCCTTAGAAGCGTAGTGTTGAGAGTTCGAATCTCTCCGGGTCTACCATACATATGCTCTCGAAGCTGAACAGGTCTCAAGCGTTCGGTTGAAGCCCGAAAGAAGTAGGTTCGATTCCTACCGAGAGCACCATACATATCCACGGGTAGCCCAATTTGTAGAGGCGTCCGGTTCAAACCCGGAAGGTTGAGGGTTCGACTCCCTCCTCGTGGACCATATTTACGGCGCTGTAGCATAGTGGCTTAATGCACCCGGTTGTCAACCGGGAGATCGTGGATTCGAATTCCACCAGCGCCGCCATATTTGGGGTATTAGATCGTTAAGGAGACGACGCAGGCTGTAACCCTGTTGTGCTTAAAGGTACCCGCTGGGATCGTTACCCAGGTGCCCCACCAAATATGCTCAATTATTGATGTATTATATATTGAGCATGAAGAACAAACTACTACGCTTGGTCAAGAAAGGAAAATCAACCCGCGAGATGGCAGAGGTACTGGGAATATCTCAGTCGGGTGTAAGGTACCAGCTCAAGAAGTATGGTCTGCGTACTGAACGAAAAGCGGGCCGTCCCAGCACCAAGAGCTTGCAGACGAAGGAAGATTTTCTAGGAATGCCTTGGGGGACTGCTTCTAACAGACTCCGTAGGCTCTTACTTTTCAAGTACGTTAAACTGGCAAACGGATATCTGAAGTGTTGGGACTGTGGGAAAGAGATTGAAGATGCGTCGCAGTTGAGCATGCAACACAAGAAGCCCTGGTTACACGAAGATCTTGAGCTGTTTTGGGATCTGGACAACGTAACCTTCTCTCATAGAAAGTGTAACAAGCCAGACAGAAACCGGAACGCAGAGAAAACACACTGCCCTGCGGGGCACGAATACACCCCAGACAACGTTAGATTCAACAACAAGGAAAAGACACACCGTATTTGCAAGACCTGCGCAAGAAAGAAAACTAGAGAGCGGACGAGGAAAGCTCGCGCAGAGAATTCCAAATACGGCAGATAAACCTCGCATGGCGGAACTGGTAGACGCGCTGGCTTGAGGGGTCAGTGGGGGCAACCCCGTGGGAGTTCGAATCTCCCTGTGAGGACCATAAAGGAAGGAAAGTATGCCGATATCCAAGAAAAACAAGCGATTGCTTGGGGCAGACGAGGAACAGTTCCTTGAAAACAAGAAGCGCATACAGGAGCACCTTACTAGAGGAAAGCGCTATATTGTAGCGGTAACTGTTTCGAATGATATTAAGGAGCTACTTACTAACTGGTTGCAAGAAGACGGATATGAAACCGACTGGTTGCCGCGCATTGTAGAGGAGTGCAGAACCTTCGATTTGAAGATTAGTGATATTTCGGCGCTGTAGCCAAGTGGCAAGGCTGTTGGTTGCAACCCTTCGATCCTCGGTTCGATTCCGAGCAGCGCCTCCAACTTCGACATCGCGACAGGCGATGTCATCCGGGTGGTGGAAATTGGCATACACAGGGGCTTATAAGCCCCCGCCGAAAGGCACGGGGGGTTCGAATCCCGTCCCGGGCACCATGTACCTTGACTAAAGGTGTCGCATGGACGATACTCAGCCGGAAACCAGGACGAGGTGGAAAGTAGTGGAGATCGTAATTGGTCCTACGAAGACAGCCAAGTGGGCAGAAGGTGAGGACTGGGACTGGAAAAAGCCGTTCCAAGAGCTAAAGAAATCCGTGGTACGTGCCGAAGATAAGTGGCACATCCTCCTGAGGGTTGACGAGGAAGAGAAGGACTCGATTTATGCCATGTGCGACGCGCGTCTCAAGGTCGAGACGGTCATGGAGCATGTGCAAGAAGAGCCTGAAAAGGCTGGAGATAACTAACGATTTGCATTCTGTATGGTTGTTGATTCAACACGCTGCGTTTTGACCGCAGAGACCCGGGCCAAATCCCGGTTCAGAATGAATTAGCTGGTCAAGGATGGCTTACAGGGTGTAACCTTGTAATCTGGTTCAATTCCAGGCGGCGAAACCGCGACAGGCGGTAACTAGGGTGATCCCAGGGAAATGAGCATCCACCTGTTTGGTGACAATCTCAGGACCCTGGGAGACCCCCACCCTTTATGCCCGTGTGGTGGAATGGCAGACACGGAGGGTTTAAGCCCCTCTGCCGCAAGGCGTGCCGGTTCAAATCCGGCCTCGGGTACCACTTCAGGAGTAACGGCAGCATGGTACGGGTAGCGATTATGCGAGAGCCGTCGCGCAACTACGCAACCAAGTCCAATAGGGGTATATACTACTCCAAGGCACTGCGACAGCACCAGAGGCTCCGTGGCATCTATCGCAGACACGGCTACAAGGTTGAGGTGCTTCCCTGTAGCTGGAAGTACCTAGCCGGTACCTTCACCCAGGACACGGCCTTCGTGTCTGGCGACGAGGCGTTGCTCACTAATTGCATGTCTTCCTGGCGCACGAAAGAGCCTCGGCACCGGAGTCACCTTCAACGCACATTGGAAAAGTACGTTCGCGTAGTGGGTCAGATGGGGCTCCCTGCTGAGCTAGACGGGGGTGAGGTCGTCAAGACTGACGACGAGTACATCGTGGGTTGTGGCAAGAAGACGGCATACGCGGGTATCCGACAGATTAGGCAGAGGCTAAACATCGACAAGCCAGTCCGCACAGCCAAGCGCCGAGATGACGGCATGGCACACCTGGGCTCTGGTCTCAGTTATCTGGGGAACGGCTGGTTGCTGGCTTCAGAATTTCTGGAGGGGTATCCATTTCTGAAAGATTACAATGTGCTCTGGGTTCCTCCGGGAGAGGAAAACGGAGCCAACGTGGTCCGGCTGGCTGACGGCTGCCTGATCGCTTCCTCCGATTCTCCGTGGACCGTAGGTGCCCTTCGCGACATGGGTTTTGACGTGGAAACCGTCGATCTGTCCGAGTACAACAAAGCGAACGGGCACATTTCTTGCCTTTCCATTAACATCACCCTATGATGGAAGCCCGGCCGATCACACTGCCCAGATCGGCTGTGGCCTTAGAAACCTGGCTCGGGGCTCTGGACCCCGCCGAGAGTCTATATGTAGACAGTTCAGTTTTTGAGTCTGTTGTGGGGTGCCGTCCTTGCGGAAACTCAGGCTGCGGAGATTCCCGCTACAGGGTACTTCTCGCTGTAGCTGGGTGGGAAGACCTGGGAGGTGTTTACTACGTCTCTGGGTGGCTTGACGAGGGTCTGTGTGGGCTCGCGCCGGAGAAGGAGCTTACACGCCGAGAGGCAATTCGGCTCAAGAAACAGGGTTATCTCTAGGTATGCTAAGAAAATCGAACCGACCCTACACAGACCGAACCCCTCGCGTGCGCTGGCAAGGCGCGCTCGCCCGCTTCCACGCCCGTTCTCTGGGCTGGCCTCTGTCCTACCTCCCCATAGGGGTAGAGCTGCCAGAGCTGCCCGAGCCGTTCGAGGCCACGGCCGAAACCGAGGACAGCTTCTTTACAGATCTCGGAGAGTCCGCCAAGGCGAACTCGGCGTTCCGTCGGGTCGAGTACACTGGCAGCAATATGCAACTTGTGCTAATGACACTCAAGCCGGGGGAAGAGATTGGAGAAGAGGTCCACGAGGCTGTATCCCAGTTCCTGCGTATCGAGCAGGGCTCGGGGGAGTTGACCCTGGGCGAACAAACCCACGAAATGAAACAGGAATCTGCTGTTGTGGTGCCTGAAGGTACGGTTCATAATCTCGTAAACACGGGATCAGTTGACATGCACCTTTACTCGATCTACAGTCCTCCGCAACATCCCGCCGGAACAGTCCACGAGACTAAAGAAGAGGCGGACGCCGCAGAGGACCACGAGGTTGAGGCGGGGATCTATGAGGGCGTAGAGGACATCACAATCAGCGATATCCTTGAGGCACACGACAAGTGGCAGGCAGAGTCTCCCGGAGACCCTGGTGCGATTCACAGGTTCGTGGATGACTCCTGGGCAGCCAAGAGAGCAAAAAAAGTGGACGTAGGGTAGAAACACTAAAGACCTTTTGTAGCGGCCGAACCCGTACCCGCGCTACCGGGTGGGTTAGGTGCCGGGGCAGGACCCGCAGTGCCCATGGAATATCTGCGGGGATTTTCTCTAAATCGGGCGTATACCGTTTGTGGTTTTGTCGAAGAAAAACTAGAGCCGCAGCACGCAGAATCGAAGAGGTTCTAGCGCGCACGGGAGGTAAATATCTGGATGCCCCCGGGTGGGCGGAGATCCGTGATATTTCCGAGAGCGAAGCACAGAAACAGCTTAACGAAGGCGTAACTAAAGGGTTTTTCGAGAGATGCCTTCTGTATATGGGTTCTGAATTCTCTCCTTTCGTGGTTCCGCTGGGCTGGGACGTAAATCCTTCAGAATTTCGGGAAGTATTCATCGCTTCAGAAGAAAAAGACTAAAGAATTGCTGCGAACGGCCGAAGAGTGGTATTCGTGCCGGGAGCTGTCAAAGGTGGCCCGGAAGAGCATGTGGTGGGGTGAAACCTCATCCTGTCGAGTACGCTGCCAAGTAGCCATGTGGGGTCCGTTTCGAGTCCCCGGATACATGAAAACGACCACATAAGGGGAGTAGAGACCCCGTTGCTCGCCTCGCTAGACTAAAGAGTCTTGGACAACAGGAGACAAAATGAAGCTGCGCAAAGGTGACTACAATGTGAGAATCACCGTAGACGAGGATGGATTGCCCGAAGTGGGTTTCGTTCATCGGCTCTATGGAGGCGACAAGGCTAAGGACATGGAATGGAAGAGCGCCCCCGAAAGCACGCGGAATGCTCTTGAGGCGGCTCTCCTTAACGGCGTAAGCGCCATCGAAAATAGCTCTTGACTTGAACTACGAAGGGTGTTATATATCAACCATGGACAACAGACGCATAAACACGACCGATTCCACCGAGACCCTGATTACGGGCGTCGGGACCATTGCGGACACAGCCGTAGTGGGACGAGAATGGGCGATGCGCGGCGGCGACGACATGTAGTCCAGGTACCAAAGAGTTTTCCAAAACCCTTGGTACCCGCAGGTACCGGGGGTTTTTCGTTTTGGAGTACAATGGAAGTTACAAGGACTTACGATGCTGGTTGTTGCATAAACCAGGGAGCTATCCCTGTAGGCTGGCGAATCGTGGTTTTTGGTTGGGAGATACGTTTAGCTCCGCTGGCTAGAAGGGAAGACTGCGGAAAACATTGATGCGATGTAGCTCAGCGGAAGAGCGCTCCCTTCATAAGGGAGAGGTCGAGATTTCGAAATTCTCTATCGCAACCACATTTTGAGGAAAGGACATTTGGGGGCGTAGCTCATTTGGGAGAGCACCTGTTTTGCAATCAGGAGGTAGTCGGTTCGATCCCGACCGTTTCCACCAAATATTAGGACCCTGTAGCTCAGAAGCTTAGAGCGTACACAGAGTGTAAGGTCGGAAGGTTTGCAGCTTTCCAGGGTCCGAACACATAATGCACCATTAGCTCATTTGGAAGAGCGTTAGGTTTCCAACCTAAAGGCGGTCGGATCGTAGCCGACATGGTGCTCCATTGAGCCGGAAACCGGGGTTCGAATCCCCGCCCGTGTAACGGGTCGTCTAGAGGCTTAGGACACCGGCATAGTTTGGTCCCATCGTCTATCGGTTAGGACATCAGGTTCTCAACCTGAAAAGGGCGGGTTCGATTCCCCCTGGGACTGCCATTACAATTTCCTCGTTGAGGAAATATAGCGGTTTGAGGAAATATACGCCCGTAGCTCAGTCTGGTTAGCAGCGCTACTCTGATAAAGTAGAGGTCGGTGGTTCAAATCCACTCGGGCGTACCATTTAAGCTGGTGTAGCTCAGAGGAAGAGTGTCTGTTTTGTAATCAGAAGGTCGGGATTTCGAAATTCCCCATCAGCTCCAGACGTGCTGTTTTGTGCTTCGAATCTATTATCTATTCAATAAGGATTAGATAAGGAGTTCTAGTCGTGGACAAGGCAGAAGCAGGAAGATTGGGTGCAATAGCGTCAAGAGGCACTATCGCCAAGAATAAGAAGAAGAGGATAGAAACTTACGAGGAAAGTCCTTCAGTATGCCAGAACTGTAACGTTTCACTAGACTATGAAAAGCGCACTAACAAGTTTTGCGGGCATTCTTGTGCAGCTACTTACAACAATCCTCAAAAATCTTGGATAGTTGGAACGAAATGCAAGGAGTGTTCTTCCCCTATACCGGGACGGAGGGTTTATTGCGGGCACGCTTGTCGCGCTTTGTGGAAATCTAAGTATACAATACAGAAATGGTTACATGACCCAGCAGCTTCTTCGCGTCTCAGTGTCGCTGTTAGCAAGCACCTGAAAAAGGAAGCTGGACACAGATGCACCCAATGTGGCTGGGGAGAATGGAACCCCCATACGCAAGCGGTTCCAGTAGAGGTAGACCATATTGACGGTAACAGTACCAACAACCAGCCAGACAATTTAAGGGTGCTGTGCCCTAACTGCCACTCACTAACGAGTACGTATAAGGGAGCGAACATAGGCAGCGGAAGAACATATAGAAGAAATATACGCCTGTAGCTCAATTGGACAGAGCATCGGCCTGCGAAGCCGAAGGTTGGAGGTTCGAGTCCTCTCAGGCGTGCCAGATAATTGGAGATGCGGGTTGGATTCCCGCCGGTTGCGCGAGTTGCGGACCGTAGCATAAATGACAAAGACCGCGACAGGCGGTCGTGAGTGCGCCGTTCACTTTACATATAGGGCATTCGTCTAGTGGGAAGACTACAGATTCCAAACCTGTAAACCGGCGTTCGATTCGTCGATGCCCTGCCAGTTTGACTAAAGGAGAAGAGACATGAGTGGCAGCATCCTAGACAAGCAGTGGTTGACCCTGCACAAGGTTGAGGTAGATGACATTTGCGTCTCTATTGCCGATCTGAATGCAGACGGTCCTCGCCCGGTCCATATCGGAACCGATGCGCAGAAGCACGGCAAGTTCTTGGATTTCGTCACGGCTGTGGTTGTGCTCGACCCCGGAAAGGGCGGACGTGTCTTCTACACCAAGACGCGCGAGGGACACATCAACAGCTTGCAGCACAAGCTATTCACGGAGGTTGGTTTGAGCCTGGAGGTTGCTCAGGCGCTTTGTGAGCATATCGACGCAGACCAGATTCAGGTTCACGTCGATGCGAACACTAACCTCAGGTGGGACTCGGGCAAGTACCACCAGCAGCTCGCTGGTATGGTCGTTGGTAGTGGCTTCAAGGCCGTCCTCAAGCCGGACGCATGGTGTGCCAGCCACGTTGCTGACCACGCCGTCAACGGAAAGAACGAGTCCTCTTCTGCTCGTCGCAGGAGTAAGAAGGCCAACAAGAGGAAGAGGCTGCCCGCAAGGAAGCCCAAGAATCGAGTTAAATGAGTTTTGCCGTCGTAGCTCAATGGATAGAGCATTCGGTTTCGACCCGAAAGGCTGGGAGTTCGAGTCTCTCCGGCGGTGCCATACATGAAGTATCCTGAGATAGGAGATAAGCTTTGGTTCGTCCATGACGGTTACCCGATAATCATCAGTGTGACCGTCATGGGCATCCACCAGGGGGAAGTGGACATTGATGAACCTGTTGGATTTGACTTAGAGTACACGGACCTGCACACTACGTTTGAAGAGGCAGCGGATGTTCTCTACAGAGACATGGAAGAGGCTAAGACGCTCTGGGACTTAGAATTCCCTGGTCAGGGGCAGACGGAATTCGAGGAAGACTACACACTAGAGGAATATCGCGAAGACGTTGGTTGCACCCTTCGCGCCTACGATGAGGAAGAGGGGAAACAGCATACCCCACGGAGATGGCCGGACAAGCACGAGGACGAATGGTTCTCGTTGCGGGAAGTTCGAGAAATCCGAGGGACGGACAGATCAGCGTTTGAGGAACTATACGGGGACAATTAGCTCAGTTAGGCTAGAGCGCCGCCTTGACATGGCGGAGGTCACAGGTTCAAGTCCTGTATTGTCCACCAAACTTTGGAGATTGTTGTGAACTTGCTGGATTGGGTGCGCAAACGAAAGAGCACGCCCGGAGAGGCTAGCGGAGAACGGGTAAACGAGTCTATCAGCAACCACGACAGGTTGCTGGCAGGGCTGCCGCCGCAAAGGAAGGCGTGGTTGATCGACACGGACGGCCAGAAGCACTATCACGATCTAGACTTTCGCGACAACACACCGAGCCAGGAGGTACGAGTAAGGCTACACAAGATGGACGCAAAAATTGAGGAGAAGGTTTACGAGTTCGACAGAGAAGTAGACGGCTGTCTGATTTACCATCAGGTTTGAGGCCCCTTAGCTCAATTGGATAGAGTAACGGTTTTCTAAACCGAAGGTTGAAGGTTCGAATCCTTCAGGGGCTGCCATTTGGAGATGTTGTGGCGTTAGACATTCAAGCAGTACGACAAATCAACGGAGACTTGAGAATAGACGACGGGGACGAGGGTCCACTTCTGACAATCAAATTCTTTGCAGAGTTTGCGAGTGGGTTTTCGGACGAAGAAAAGGATCAAGTATTGGAAGTCGTGGTCGATAAGCTCTGTGAGATTCTAGCAGACCGGGATGAGTGAATATGGCCGGTACATGGAAGCCAACCTTATCATTGAGAAGGAGGACGGTACTGACTGGACGGAAGAGGAAGTAGACGATCTGGTAGAAAAACTGGTTTATGCTAATATGGAACGCGGTCTTATGGTGGGCGGGGGCTTTCGTCCACTGAGAAACGAAGAAGAATACTGTAACTACTGCGAGGGCTCAGGCAGCAAAGACTTTATCAGCGAAGAAGAACGCTGTGAAACGTGCGGTGGATCAGGCCGCAAACACGAGGAAGAACCTGAATCTAACCCTGAGGCAGAGCAAGAGTGGAACAAAATTTATGCTCCTATAGCTCAATTGGAAGAGCATTCTCCTCCTAAGGGAAAGGTTGAAGGTTCGAGTCCTTCTAGGAGCGCCAATGATAGAGAGCCTGGGGAAGAAGATCTCCAAGGCGACAGTAAAGGGGATCGAGAGCCGTGCCGATAGGTACCATCGGAGGACTAGTGGCCACAGGCAACAACGCAATCACTATAGTCCACGTCTACGGGGTCCTCAAATTTTTTGCTCTGGTGGCCCTGATTCGGGCAGTTGTCCTTTCAGGTATCTGGGCAGTTAAGAAGGTGACCCGATGATAACTAGCGTCACTGTAAGTGAGATTCGTGTTGACGAGCGGGCAAGAGACAATTCCACTTATGGTGGTGTGGCCATAGAAAATGAGGTATTTGGAGAAGAAGACGATTGGGAAGGAGCCCAACCTGTCCGAAGCCCGAGACCGCTAACGAGAAGAAATGTACCCTTAAAGCAGCACGAAGACGCTTAAAGGACGATTAAACGACCATTATGGTCCCATAGTTTACTGGCTAGAATCCCGGTTTTTCACACCGGAGAAGGGGGATCGTAACCCCCTGGGACTGCCATTTGGAGAAAGTGATGGACTACAACATATCGGGGACCGACTTTAGGGTCGTATCCCCTCCGTCTTATAAGCGGTAGAAAGGGTAACTGGTTACATGTGGGTTCAACTCCCACCGGCCCCACCATTATCTCTCCCTTAGGGGAGGAAGCATGAAAACACTGATTACGATCGCGCTTGCGACCATGATACTAGCGATATCGGGAGCTGCTGGCGCAGAAGAGGACAGAAAAACAAGAGAAGGCTGGCCCGCATGCTTAGCCGCTAACGGACCAGAGACCTTCGTAAGCTTCATGCAAGCTATCGTAAGACAAGACAAGTTTGCATTTCAGTTCTACACGACCCAGAAGGGCTGCGGCCCAATGATCGGAGACATGAAGGCTGAGGTTTTGGAAAGAGGAAAACATCTGTTGAAGGTACGTATTCACCCCCCTGCGCCGCATGAGCCAGCAGTGGTGCTTACAGTACCAGAAGCAGTGTACTAAAATGATGGCGCGTAGCTCAGTTGGTTAGAGCATCCGGTTTACACCCGGAATGTCGCCGGTTCGAGTCCGGCTGCGCCAACCATATAACGCGGGTATAGCTCAGTGGTAGAGCATCTCGTTGCCAACGAGAAGGCCGGGGGTTCGAGCCCCCCTACCCGCTCCATTCTACCCAGAGGAGAAAATATGGGTGTCACAGAACAAGATCTATCGGATATAAAGGAACTGTCTAGCTTGGACTTTAGTAGTCCCGGATACGGCGCTCTACTGAAAAAGGTGAGCGACAGGTCCAAAGAAATCATTTCCGGTATGATCGAAGATTCCTGTGACGAAGAAGAATTAACGCCCTATTAGTTCAACGGCAAGAATAGGTCCTTGGTAAGGATCAGACCCGAGTTCGACTCTCGGATGGGGCTCCACAATTTAGCTGCAAGGTGAAGGCGGGACGGCATCCGGCGTGTACTTGTGGTAAAACGGCAGACGAAGGAAGGCCCACCTTTCCCTGCCCTCGTGTTTAAGCGCAAAACGCAGCCAACGTGTTTCTTAAACAAGAGCTAGGTGGACAGTTTAGTGCCGCGACAGGCGGCAACGATCCGGTTGGCTTGGTAGGTCCCCAGCACCGATATCGAACAGCGGTGGCCGGACGAGAAAAGGAGATACATGCTTATCACAATCTAGCCCGTAATGGGCCAGGAGGATAGCATGTATCGACGTGAGAGAGATCTGTCGCACACGTTGCGGGCGCAAAGACGCTTTGCTACAGTGCGGTCTTGGGGGTGGTGGGGAGACGTTTTTCCCGAGCTTGGAGAGTGGGCGTCCCAGACGGGGCGCTTTCGTAAAGAAACCGGGCTAGGGTGCCCGAATGGTCGTAGCAAGTGTGGAATTTGCAGCGGAGGGGTTCGAGAACCTACCCGCCAGGAAGTCCGCTCAGCTATTGACTTTGAAGAATACCGAAAGGAGGTAGACATGTCAGCGTTTCAATAGGTAAGGAGAAACTGACATGTATGTTATCGAACCGGCACCCGAGCGGGTGCTCAAGATCTACCTCAAGTGCCGAGGTTCGTCTGCCCTTGTGTTCTACGGGATGGAGGATCTCTGTGAGGGCTTGACTCTCACCTTCATTGAGGAGTGCGTCGGAAAGAACTTCGGCGACCTCATCAAGATCGTGACCAAGCGTAAGAGCGGCTTCTACTACGACAAGGAGACGCGCTCTTTCGGACACACCCAGAAAGAAGAAGCCCGTTACGACCCTGCGGAATGGATTCTTAGGACCGAGACCGGGGATAAGCTCACTGCTGAATACCTGAGCCCCCTCTACTGGAAGTTCCGGTATCGCTATTGCCGACCCTGGATAAACAGGCAGGGACGACGAGCCAGAGCCTACGGACATTGGCGCGGCCCGCGAACGAGCAACGAGAAGCGTCAGGCTTTTGTATTGAAGGATGAGGGTGAGCCTTCGATCAGGGGCCGCCGAAATAGCAATAATCTTCCCACCGGCTGGGATGACTACTACACGCACAACGATGCGTGCTGGAAGACCCAGTACAAGAAGAGGAAGAGACAGTATCGACCCAAGTAGTACGCAGGTCCAGTATGGTACGTTCCCGGGAATTCCGGTTCGATTCCGGTAATGGTTCAGGGCACTCTAGAATGTCCACTGCGTCAAATGCTGCCATAGCTTATCAGGCAAAGCACGCCTTTCGTAAGGGTGAGAGCGGGGTTCAAGTCCTCGTGGCAGCTCCACTTTTTGCTCAAGTTCGAGCGCGAACGGCCGAAGAGACAACCATGACGAAAGACTAAAGGATGCTTGATGTTACCTCTGACGAAACGACAGCGCGAGATCCTGACAGCTATGGCGGCGGCGGACCCGCACGGTGACTCGGGCGAGTTGGTGTACGAGGAAGGCGCGGGTGCCTATTTGGACCTAGATCCGGTGGCACCCCGCACCGTCTTAGCCCTGTTGCGCGTGTGCGCTATCACGCCCGAGTCTGCTGGTGAAACGTTGGAGCGTTATCGAATCAACCAGACCGGGCGCGAACTGTTAGAGGACGAGGCCGGAACGCTGGCTAAACTGGGGGCTCTGGGACTGTGATTCACTTCCTTCGAGACAAGAACAACAATACGGTCGTTGACATTGAGGCAATGCCGAAGGACATCCGGTGCGTGGTTGTGATCGAGCACTTCGCTGAGAAGTTGCTGAGCCTTTCCGACTCCATGCGCCCGCTCTTCATTGCCGACATGCAACTGATTCAGGAGATTCGCGGGTACTACTTTGAGAAGAATACGTGGAATGAGACCCCGGACGAAATAGCACGAAACTGGCTAATCCCGGTTGCACAGCGGTGGAACCTGGGCTACGTTACGGACTGAAATGCTTTACCTTGAGAAAGACATCACCACCGTACAGGCCCCCGCCCTCATCGCGCATGGCGTGAACTGCTCCGACGCGATGGGAAGCGGGGTGGCCCGCGCCATCTACATGAAGTGGCCGACCGTGAAGGCCATGTACCACAGCGAGGGTTCAATGCGGCTGGGCGACGCCCAGTTCGTAGAGGTGGAGGACGGTCTGATAGTGGCGAATTGCTTCACCCAGGCTGATTACGGTCGAGACGGGGAGAGGTACGCGAGTCCTGCGGCTCTTAGGGAGGCGCTGACTCTGGTTGCTTACGGGGCTTGCGATCTGGATCTCGATAAGGTATACATGCCCCGGATCGGCTCTGGTCTCGGGGGGCTGGATTGGGAAGAGGACGTAGTTCCCGTGCTGTTGGAGATCGAGAAGTACATCAGCATGAACTTCGTGGTTTGCGATGTCTGAAGAATTTGACATTGTGCGGTATGGCGCGACAGGAATCGGTTGTTTCTCGCCGGGCCTCATGACGAAAGAAGCTGCGGAAGTGTACGCCCGGACGCTGGAAGCCACAGACCGCGTTATTGGGTGGAAAGCTGGAACTTGCCAGTCCGTGTTTCAGTTCTGGGCTCTTGGTAACGGAGAAGCAATGGAGCTTCCGCACAACGAGGAACCTCCTACAGGGCGCAGAGCAGCGATAAAGTGGCAGAAGGCACGCAAATGTTCGAAAGATGCTGGAGCTGGGGGCTTTACACGGGGCTAGCGGCGGCACTGAAAAAGGCAAAAGAGGGGATGTAGCTCATTTGGGAGAG
>SDBT01005512.1_pt1 | contig 21207 bp, 19 predicted proteins | sample 2277101 | NCBI WGS metagenome assembly SDBT01 (sample SAMN10404973, study PRJNA504765) | marine sediment metagenome | isolation source: marine sediment core GS10_PC15, 103 cmbsf | place: Arctic Ocean: Southern Knipovich Ridge | collected 2010
GTTGTGAGAAAAATGACTGTTTTCGACTTGAAATCATTATCATGTTATGGTCAGACCTTTTTAAATTCATCGAAAGGGCCGGCCAATGTTCAAAGATCGATTAGTCTTCTCGCAACTAATGGATTTTTTTCCAAAACACGATTTCAACAAATGCGTTCATCGGTATCGCGGCAATCATCGAGCAAAGACTTTCTCATGCCTCGACCAGTTCCTTTGCATGGCGTTTGCCCAGCTACACCACTGAGCCTCTTTACATTCACTGACCCTACTTCGTCATCGAAGGTGGAGCCGCTTCGGGCGTGCTGCCCCACTGTTTGTTTGGCTTTGGGCCCATTAGAAGAACTAACTTGCTGCCATCGGCAAGCTGGTGATGGTAAAACCAGGGTTTGTTCAAAAGCTTTCCGTTAAGTGTTGCTGACTGGATGTACATATTCTTCTTTGAGTTGTTCTGAGCTTCAATTACAAACTCGCCGCCCTTATAGTACTTCTTATCCAGATGAATAGTAACCTTGTCAAATATCGGGCCGGCAATCTCATAAGTAGGCTCGGCCGCCGCACCTCCATCCATCTCGAAAAGCCCCATAGCACTCATAACGTACCAGGCCCCCATCTGGCCCTGATCTTCGTCACCCGGGTAGCCGTCAATGGGGCCGGTGCCGTAATATCGCTCGATTATCTCGCGGACCCATTTCTGAGTCAGCCAGGGGGTGCCCGAAAAGTTGAAAAGCCAGGCCGACTGCATGTTCGGCTGATTGCCGTGGTTGATTGGAAAGTCTGCGAAACGATCGTTGGTTGCGTTAAAGTTGCTTTCCTGGGATTTCTCCAAGCCGTCCTTCAATCTTCTGTTGAATTCATCGCGCCCGAGCAAGTCCACGAGCCCCTTTACATCGTGAGGTGCAAACCATGTGAACTGCCAGGAATTGCCCTCCACGAAGCCCTTGCCGGAGAACGGGGAGAAATCCTTGACCCATGACCCGTCCTGATGCTTCTGGCGCATGTATCCTACAGAGGAATCGAACACGTTTTTGTAGCTCGCCGCCCTTTTTAAGAAAAGCTCGGTGTCGTCCTTCTTGCCCAAAGCCTTTGCCATTTGGGCAACGCACCAATCATCATAGGCATACTCCAGAGTGTTGGACACGGGCCCTTTTTCCACGGGCACATATCCGAGTTCCATATACGATTTCAACTGCCGATTGCCCACGTGGCCGCCTCCTTCGTGAGGCCGCCCCGGTGTGGTCTGAATATGCTTTATTGCCTCGTATGCTTTTTCAATGTCGAAGTTACGGATGCCCTTTTGATACGCGCTTACTATCAGAGCTATTTCGTGTGATGCAACCATGATGCTGGAGTACTCAATGCCGGTAGGACCTTTTGCCAGCCATCCTCCCCGATCATATATTTCCAGCAGAGACTTGACCCACTTGTTTGCTATGTCCGGCGTGACTAACGTCCATAACTGATTTAAGTTCCAAAAAGTATTCCAGAAGGCATCGCAGCCATAAACAGGTGAGTCCGGATCTTTCAGTTGCTGCTCCTTCTCATACATATCCACGTATTTTCCGTTCACGTCACTCAAAATTGTTCTCGCACAATAGGAACGGTACAGATTCGTGTAGAACTTAATCCTGTCGGTTTCAGAGCCTCCCTCAACCTCAATCTTACTTAACAAATCATTCCACGTATTGCGAGCGCGATTTCTGACAGCGTCAAAATCCCATCCGAATCGTGACATCTCGGTTTCAAGATTCAGACGGGCCTGGTCGATACTTACTAATGAAATACCGGTTTTTATCTTGATGACTTGACCCCTGGATGTTGAATAACCTACGAAAGCGCCAACATCTCCCTTGCCTGTAACTTTATTGATGGCGCGGCGGACCGTCTCGCCCGTCCAGCCTCCAAAAGAATCGAAAGGCTTGCTGAACTTCACTACAAAATAAACAGTATATTCGTTCCATTTGGCGTACCTGCCGGCCTGCTGTTTGGAATAGCCTGTGATTTCTGTATCGCTTACCTTATCGATGCGAGCGTCATGGACTTCGAATCCATATTCGGTGGGGAATTTGAGATCGAAGAGAATATAAGCTTCATCCGCCTTTGGGAACGTATATTGCTGAAAACCGGCCCTGGTTGTCGAAGTCAACTCCGCCCGAATACCGTAGTCCTCAAGAGTCACGGCGTAATATCCCGGAGATGCAACCTCGGTGTCGTGGCTGAATCTTGATCTGTACCCTTTATCCGGATCATCCTCCGGCCCAGGGACTGTCTTAAGTTTTCCTGTTATTGGCATTGCCAGCAGGCCGGCCATCGTCCAAGAATGAATGTGACTAAAGCCGGCGATGTTTTCAATCGTGTACTCATATCCTGCCTTCCAGCTTTGCTTTTGATTGTCGGGACTGAGTTTTACCATGCTAAACGGAGTGCTCGGCCCCGGATACAGCATCCACCTCGAACTGGCTGTCCCGAGCATCGGGTCCACCCAGTCGACCGGCTGTTTCTTTTCAGATGCGAAGACACCCAATGAATCCCCTCCTGTCAGCAAAAACATCAACGCAAAGGCCAATAAAGATACAGATTTTCCGGACATTTCTTTCTCCTTTCAAATCATTTGAACCATACCACTACGGATATTAGTAATAGCACCAGTAAAACGGAAACATCGTCAAAATGCAACGTTTAGTGTAGAAAACCTCTTGAAATTACCAAGTCCAAACCTAAGTTCCTTTTGGGGCACATTAGATGGAGGAATCAGGACTAAGCGCAGAACAAATCGCGGCTCTGGCACAATAAGCCAACTCGGAAATAAACAAAACGCCAAGGGTTGGCCTGACCCCCAAGAACTGTACCAGTATTAATTAGAGAGTATCCGATAAAAGAAGGTGACTTGTCACTGTTCTAAAGCTTCCGTTTGAGGCAGTTTTGTTTGCTATTCGTTGGCCTTTTCCGGCTTGCCCCAGGCTTCGTAGAGGTTGATGAGATTTTTCATAGACTCTAACGTATGCGGATGCTGATCACCGAGCTTGAGACGGCGGCCGTTGACTGCCTTGATTAAGCAGATAAGAGAGTGCTGTATCGTAGAAATGCACACAGGTAAAAACACACATGGCTATCGTAATGTTTCTCTAACGGCCGTTAGGATTGGGAATGTACGTTTTATTGACCGACATTTATAGTGGCATTCTTAGATGCCGACTCATATACGGTTTCCTGTACTGCCAATGTCTTAAGGTATTCATGTCCGTTCGTTTCGAAGGGCTTACCATCGAGCATTCTGTCAATAAAATGACGCTGGGTTGTATAACAACAATCTCCGGAAAATGCGCGATCTTCGTGGTGATAATGGTGCAATCGTTCTTTTTCGCCGAGCTGCTGTATTGTAATTCTACCATCCAGATATAGTCGTATGGAACCTTTATTTGCATCGAGAAGCAGCTCGCCGAACGTGTAACGTGGCTTCTCGAAGTTACATTCATTGTATCGATTGGCGTCCCAGATTCCAGTGGCCCCGCTTTCGAAATTGAAGATAATGAGACCGTAATCTTCGCCGGCGATAACCGGATTAAGTTTCTTCAGTACAGCATAAACTTCTTTGATCTCGCCACAGAGATAGCGATATGTATCTATAAAGTGCACTCCATTTTCATAAACCAACAACCGTGGATAATCCCGGAAATAAGGCTGGCGGTCCAGATACGCATCCTCGCCCCAGCCATCGCCCATGCGCGAACGAAAATATATAGAGTGAATCTTGTCACCAACGGCGCCGGCATCGAGCAGCTTTCTGATTTCCCGATACCATGGCTGGAAACGCCAGTTTTCGTGGACCATGAAACGAATGCCGGCTTTGTCAGTATAGTCCACGATCTTCAAGGCCTCATCGAACGTTGGAGCTAACGGTTTTTGGCAAATTACATGAATACCCAGGTCCGCCGCGATTTTACACATTTCCAAATGCGTCGGCGGCGGCGTAATAATATCCACGAAATCGGGCTTCTCCTTCTCCAGCATCTCACGGTAGTCCGTATAGTGATGCTCGATACCGTACTTCTCCCTGATCGGCTTTGCCCGCTCGGTGTTGCGGTTGCAGAAGGCTGTCACAGTGACCTCCGGAATCCGTCCCCATGCCTCATACTGAAAGTGACTGAAATACCCCGCCCCCACTGCTACTGCTTTGAAAGACCTCATCAGTATTCCTCGATCATCTATCTTCTTGGGTTGTTATGTTATTACCATCTTCCACATCGTTAGGATCGACATGACTGGTTTGATCTGCGGCCATCGGTTTCTTGCGAGTTGATCTATAAATATTATAACCCACCGTACCGAGAGTTAACAAGACCAGAGACGTAAGCATGGCAATAAACCGATTTCGAATGGCTGCCGGAGAAAGCTTTTTATCCGAAGTCCGATTCGGATTCATAAAGCACCAGGTCGCAATAGCAACAAAATTAAGACCCGCGGCCAGCACAAAGAATGTATTCGCACTCCCTGTCTCTGCGTTCAATAGAAGCGGGAATGTGATGGCGCGCATGGCCGCTCCGATGTTGCCCACCATGTTCATGGAGCCGGAAACTGCGCCGGAATTGGCCCCGCCGATATCGTTACAGAAAGCCCAACTCGGACTGAGTGTCATGTCTACGCCGAATGTCGCAAGACCGAAGCAGAAAACGAACCAATAAAGCTGGGCCTTATCAGTGGTTAGAAAATCCAGGTTCTTGGTTTGCGTTGCAAGAATCAGGCCGATGACTCCAAGAGAAAAACCAACAATCGCCGTGGCACGTCTTGAGCTTACATGGTATCCCTTCTTAAACAATCCGGTTACCATGGAACCGGCGATCCAGTTGGCGAAGGCGGCAAAAATCAGAGGAACAGCCGAATAATAGATGGCGTTGGGATCATCGGGCCATTGGTTCCTTATATATGAGGGCAGCCAGGTCAGGCTGATGAAGAAAGTCACATTGCTGGCGAAATATTGCACCATCGCCAGCGACATATTCAGGGATGTGAAAACCTCGGCAAAAGAGGCTCTTATTGTCGTCGTAAAGTCACTGACCCTTCCCTGTTCGATATAGTCCAATTCCGCTTTATTGATTTTCTTGTTGTCTTTGGGATTGTCGCGGAACCATATAAGCCAGACCGCGGCCCAGACGATGCCGATCATTCCATTGACCGCAAACGTCCAGCGCCAGCCTATCACGCTTATCAGCCACGGCATCAGGAAGAGCGAAAACGCGGCGCCCAGGCGGCTGCCTGAGAAATTGATGCCGTGTGCGAGGCCGCGTTCCTTTACGGGCAGCCAGCGGAAGAAGGCCTGCGTAGCGCCGGGAAATGCGCCCGCTTCACCCATGCCGAACAGAAACCTGAGGACAAGCATTTGCAGGGCGTTTCGAGCTGCACCGGTAAGGGCCGTAAATATGCTCCAGACGGACACCACGATTGTCAGTGCTTTGCGTGGGCCAAAACGATCGGCAATCCATCCGGAAGGAACCTGAAACAAAGCGTATCCAACGGCAAAGATACCAAGAATCAGACCCACCATCTCTTTGGAGATGGACAGATCCTTGATAATATCATCCAAGGCGGATGCGATACACGCACGATCCATATAAGTATTGGCGCTATGGAAAAAGAGAATCGAAATAAGGACAAAACGCTGGCGACTCATCCGACCTTGAGACTGTTTCATAATGTAATCCTATACTTAAGCAGACTCAAATGACCAAGAAATCATGAGGCGGCACGTCGCTCCTTGATCAGCTTTAGGGTATTTTCCCAGGCACTGATGAACATATCCCGGAAATACATTACTGGTCCATATTCCTCGTATTCCTCCACCTTGAGCCCGTTCTCCATATATGCCTGGCAAAAAGCCGGCACCTTGGCCAGCAGCTCATCCAGAACGTGATCCTGCACGGGATTGAACAGCCGCGATACAACAGGTTGGTCCAGTTCGAGCAGCTTGTCGGCGTGTCCCCGCCAGTTCATGGTGATACACACATCGCCGCCCACCATTTCAGTGAAGTGCTGTAATCCCCGGACGCCACCGCCGATGAAGCCGAGTTGATAGCCGCGGTCATGCACGAACTTGTACACCTTTTTAGCGATGACCATCCCGGCCTGATAAAGCACATCGCCGGAGATATCGATACCCTGCTTTTCAACCTCTTTGCCGAGCCACTCGTCATAGATGCCGGTAATCAGGGAGTAGTACATGATTGGTTTCTTTTTGGTCTTGGCTGTAATCTTATCGTACATCTGGCATACATCAATGACCTGGCTAAGACCCATGATCTCCGTGGCATTGAGCGGTGTGTCCTCCTCGATCAGGACTCCCATCGCATCGAGGCCCGCTTCAGTCGCGGGAATCTTAATCATAATATTAGGATTCATCGCCCGGTTTTTACGCCCTTCGTCTATGATGACCTGGGGGTCCTCCTCATTGATCGGATCGCCCTGGATACTGACATATCCGTGCTCACCGTTGGTTCTTTCATAAACAGTCATGAACTTATCCGCAATCCCCTTGACCAGTTTGCGCTGGAGGATGCACTCAACCTGATTGTCGTCGTCACTTTCCTTTAAGGTCTCATCCAGCATGGCCAGGGCATCGTCCCTGCCCTCGGCGTGATTCAACATCTTCCACGTATAAGCAGGATTCTGCGTGCAGCCCCTGGCCCCGGCGGCAATGGCCCACTCGGCCTCCTGTGGCGTGACATTGTTAATCCACATTTTCGTTGGAGTCAAAGCGGCGACGCGATGAAAGTAGCCCTGTTTCATGACTCAGTTCCTTTCCGGATATTCCCTACTTGGAATTTCCAATATAATTAAGACTCTTCAATCGCCACGGCTCTGGCCGGGGCGCCGTCACCACCGGCAATCTTCAGCGGAAGCGCAATGAAGGTCACTTTGGGTTTTGATAGCGATGCCAGATTAGCCAAACCTTCGACTACAATTACTCCGCCTTTGAAAAGGATTTGATGGATCGTAGTAAGTTCCTCTATGTTATTGACATCGGCAACCGAGGGCGGTTCCACTCCAAGCATTCGCACTTTCTTCTCCACACACCAACGTGCTAATTTTGCGCTGATTCGTGGAAGTTCATCCCGGTATTTTTCCTGGCCATAGAACACACTCCAGCCCGTGCAGATTAAGAGACTCTCGCCGGACTTGAATTGCTCAGCAATAGCTCCGAGATGCTCGGGTTCAATAAGTACACGAGGCTCGACCGGACGTATGTCGGCAACCCAGGCCGGCCCAATCAAATTTTCCACAGAAATGGTGTCAATCGTTTGTGCTCCCACGCCGAAGTGGACCGGGGCGTCGATATGTGTTCCGCAGTGAGAATAAAGAGACAGGGTTGTAGCATTCCAGCCATCCGTTTCCAAACGCCGGGCCGGTTCGATATAAATCCCCTCCTCACCGGAGGCAAGCGGTAGTGTTAAGTCAACGACTCGGGACATTATCTTCCATGGCGGATTCAAGATTTTTTATAATCGTATCGGTAATCTGGCCGATCTTGGCCGAACCGCCCAGGTCAACGGGCAGCACCCCCTGCACTATTGTCATTTCAATCGCGCGGACAATACTCTCGGCCGCCTCCTTCCGGCCCAGATGATCGAGCATAATGGCTCCCGACCATATAGCTCCGATTGGATTGGCAATACCCTGCCCGGCGATGTCCGGTGCCGAACCGTGAATAGGTTCGAACATCGAAGGATAAGTCTTTTCCGGATTGATATTACCGCTGGGTCCCAGACCAAGGCTACCCATTATCGCCCCGCCAAGATCGCTCAGAATATCGCCGATGAAATTGGTAGTTACTATTACGTCAAACCGCTCCGGGTGCAGCACGAAATTTGCCGAGGCATTATCAACGTACATCTTCTCGTATTCCACGTCCGGATAGGAGGTACCGACTTGCTCGACAATCCGATCCCAGTAAACTAAGCTGTGAATCAATGTATTGGACTTCGTCACGTTCGTTACACGCTTTCGGCGACTGCGCGCCAACTCAAATGAATAACGAGCAATTCGCTCTATTCCTTTGCGTGTAAATATGCTTGTGTCTGTTGCCAGACCCTCTGGGAATTCCGGCCGAATGAAGCCGCCGGACTGAACGAACTCCCCCTCGGTGTTCTCGCGAATGACAACAAAGTCAATGTCCTGAGGCGTCTTATGGCGAAGCGGCCCCTCGATTCCCGGCAGGAGCCTTGCGGGACGGTAGTTGACGTATTGATCAAAGCTGGTTCGGACCTTGAATGTAAATAATTTGGCCGGTAGCGTGTCATCGACGTCCGGCAGCCCGACCGCCCCGAAGTAAAGCGCATCAAAAGCCTGCAATTCTCCGAGAGCATCCTCAGGCATGAATGATCCGGTCTGTTTATAGTAGCCGGCCCCATAAGGAAATTCTTCGTATTGAAGTTGAAATCCTAAGCCTTTAGCCGCAGCGTTAAGAACCTTAATGCCGGCAGGCACTATCTCCGGTCCGATACCGTCACCGGGGATAACTGCGATTTTGTATGTGTTCATGTTGACCATATTTATGCCGGATTATAAGCATGATTTTGCATTATACAAGGCAAAAACAGAGTTGGGATGCTATAGACTCTATTCGCTTCGCGCGAGGTGACGTTCCGAAGGGCCGGGACCTTCTGGTCGGGCGAAGTTTCGGTCCTTTGTCATCAGCCACTTGTCGAATTCGAAGCCGTCCTCTCGCATGGAGAACTCAATCGTATGCAAGCCGGGCTGTTCGATGTCCAGGTAGATTTTGTAGGGCTCGCCGCAGTGCTCGGCTTCGGTTCGCTGCATGCTCTCCCATCGCCATGAATTCTTAGCCTCGCACCACTGAAGACGTTGGCCCGACTCCGGCCAGGTGCCGTCAAGTCCCACATGAAGGCCGTTATCTTCGCTGCCGGTTGAGTATGCGCGGACCCAGACGTAGTATCGGCCCTGCGTGTTGAAGTGGACCGGATATACCAGTATGGCCAGTTTGCCCGGCTGGTTGGAAAAGTTCTCGCTGTGGATGAGTTTGTTGCTGTGGTTTCGTCGAGTATCGGGCAGAATTTCAATGTAAGCGCCGCCGCTGGCCGAATCGGCGTGACTCTCATCGCCATCGGGAGACACTTCTGGCTTCTGAGCCGCTGAGGTTACATACCATTTCCTCATTCCCGTTTCTGTCTGTACCGCGAAATGCTCTGCCTCGACCGCAACCATACCGCCTGTTTCTTCAAAAATCTTATCGCGTGCCTCAGCCTTTGCCTTCTTTGCGCCAGGGGGAATTAACGTCAGCGCAATCCAGCGTCCACGTGCGTAGGGTATGCGTCCGCTCGTTTTGTTGCTGTTGGTTGCTGTGTTGAATTCGACTCTGATTGTTGTTCCTTTGGAAACTGAGACGTTCTTCCATGTCTTCGGTGTCGGTTTGTATTCGATTGATGTCTTGGGATTGGTGAATTGCCCTACGAGCTTACCGCCGATCTGGAGCTTATAGGTGGACTCGCCGTCAGTCTCGGCCATCGTGGTCAGCGTGACGTCATAGGCGCCGGTCTGCCCGCTGAATTTGATCTCGGCGGCGGCGAACTTGTCTTTGTACTCGCCCGGATTGATAGCCAGGGCATCGTGTCCTTCGTCTTTATAGGCGGGAACAAAGCCGCCGCTAGTGACGATACGAAAGTCCCGAACGGCCTTTAGAACGATCGCACCTTCTGCATTAGGGACCACCTCGGGCGGAGGGGGCTGCTCGGAGGCGAGTTCCAGTTTGCCGGAGCCTTTTATAACGAGCAACCAATCGTTCTTGTCGGGTGCAGCCACTTCGATCTTTCGGTCGGTATTAACCGAGCCGGTATTAAGCAAGCCATCGAGACCGTCGCCCGTACGTGGATTGAACCAGCCATAGTTGAAATTGCCTGTCGGTGCGTTGAGCTCGACTTTTCCGCCGTGCTTGAGATAGGCCAGGTAAACCTCGCCGGGTTTACAAAGCACGTAGTCGTCCGTGTTCTCGGTCATCTCGTCTTCGCACTTCATGTCCCAGAACGGGATTTCATACTTCTTAAAAAACTCCAGAGCATAATGGCATTGGGTCCACACTTTTTCCCGTGTGCGGTAGTCCTGGCAGGTCAGGTCGCTGTGCGGGTGCTTATAACCGAAGTACCACTCAACGCCCGCGCCGCCGGCCATGATGTTGCCCCAAAGTGCGTTCTTGCGGGCGTTGTCTCGGGTGGGATCCTCAGCGTCAGTAATCAGGCCGTGGGTCGCATCGCCCGGCTCGTCGCAGGCGACAACCCAGGGTTTGCCGGCTGCCACAGAGCGGTCGATGTAATCGCGGGTTCGGCGATGGACCTGGCTGAAATCGGGCTTGCTGGTCTGCAGGGAAAAACCCGTCAGCTTCGATGCGTCGCCCAACAGGTCGTAGTGCGGATCGCCCATGTTGTGAATCACGATGTGGTGCTGATAAGGGTCATGCGTCCAGAAGTAATTCGCCCAGGCAACCTTCTGTTCGGTCGTAGCGTCGTTTATTTCCTCGCCGAGGCTCCAGTTGAGCGCTAATTGATGGCTGAACCGCGCAATCAGCTCGCGGTAGTATAGCTTACGATGCGGGCCGAGTTCGCCTTTGTCCAGCAGCAGCTCGTTTTCGGTCTCCAGCGTCTTGAAGTGAAGGTACATTCCAATTGAGGTGCCGTGGGCGAAGACTATCTCCCACTGATCGAGCCGGGAGCAGTCCAGGCGTTCTCGTTCATCGTAAGTTGTATACGGAAAGACGTTCCGATCATCGCCTTCAATATTGAGCGGGAGAAACGAAAAAACATTCATGCCCTTCGATGCCAGATAATTGATCGCGCCGATGATGCCCTTGCCTTTGCCGTTTTGCCATGTGGGGTCGCCGGGCTTCCAGTCCCTGATATGAGGAGCCCAGGTCTTGATAAGCTCGTCCTTGCGGCCGTCGGTCTTGAAGTCGCCGTCAAAATCGGCATAGGCCAGGAAGTTTTCGGGGGCGTCGGCTCCGCATTTTAGGAAGTACTCTCCGGTCTCGGCGAAGCGTAGATGATGCTTGCCGACATATTTCAGCAGACCTTTTCCTCGAAAGTCTCTGCCGGTCTTGTCGGTAGGCCCGATTCGAAAAGAGTCGCTCTGCCCATCCATAAAGCCCGCACCTTGACCGGCATTCTTTCTTTCACTGACGGCGACATTCGGCCCCTTTCTAAACGAAACATCGTACCTCCAGGTGCCGACCTGATCGGGCGCGAAATGAACGTGCCATTTGTTGCCGCTGTCGGCGCTTGTGTTTGCCGCATCGCCGTCCGCGGCATAATAGCCCGGCACCAGATAGGACTTACTGCTCCCCTGGTGTTTGAAGGTAACATTCAGACGGTAGTACAGAAACGGATTGGGATCAGCCGTCTCGCTCGTCTCGGGCCCGTCGAACGTCAAAGTAACTTTGTGCCATTTCTTCAGTTCCCCACCAATCTGAGCCGCCGAAACAACGCTGCAGCACAGCCCCAGCACCAAAAACGCCCTTCGAATTATACAGTGCACGTTCATACAAAACTCCTTTCAGCCGAGATTTCCCATATATATTTCACTGAAACACTTCTGTACACTTCAATCTTTATAAATACCAAGATTTCATCTCAATTTCAACAATCCTCCGGCAGGTCCAGCATCCCATGCAAAATGCCCTGTTCAGCCTAAATGTGACGTTTTTAGGACTCGGTTTGGGCAAAATTAGCATCTGTGGAGACATTTCGGCGACAGGATGTCCCTCGAAAATTGTGGTGTTTTTCAGCTCATGAAATCGGGCCATTTTGGGGATCGGTAGCGGCAGTACTGTTTATGACATCATCTGGGGAATGTCGGCAAAACTAAATCCGAGATTGATAAACTAAACGCTATATGATATACGCTAAACGCTATGGATAAGTTGTATGGCTTAATATTTGACGTTGATGGCGTAATTGCCGACACCGAGGCTATCAACGCAAGGGTTTCTATCAAGGTCTTTGCCGACTTTTTTAGTGTTGAGGGTGTTGTGCGTAAGGATTTCGAAGCGGGCCTCGGCCGGGCGGCTGAGGAATATGTCAAGGCTGGTGCAAGAATTCACGGCCTGGAACTGACCCAAGAACAAATTAACAAAGCAACTCAATTACGTCAGCAATATTTTCTTAAGGTTCTTAGCGAAGAGCCGTTAGAGCCCTTCCCTGGCGTGCTGGAACTGATGAAAAAGGCTATGTTGAGAGAGGATTTTCGTGTGGCCATCGCAACGTCTGGCACACTTGAAAAATCCCGTGCTGTTTTGGAAGCTACAAAAGTTCCTTACCAAAAGATGGTTTATATAAATGGCGACCATGTTAAAAACAAAAAACCCGATCCGGAGCTTTTTCTGCTTGCTGCCGAACGTATAGGTATTGAACCAGCAAGTTGTGCTGTAATAGAGGATACCCCCAACGGCGTACAGGCAGCCAAGGCCGCAGGAGCCAACTGTATCGCCGTCACAAATTCCATAAGCGCTGCAAATCTTTCCGAAGCTGATTTAGTCTGTGACTCTCTTGAGCATATAAAGCTCGATATGATTCAGGAACTAATCGACTCGAACTGACCGATCTTTCGGTCATGCTGAACGAGATGGAAAGATATTGCTCCAAACCCGGGGCAGGCGGTCGTAAAATGGTAGAAAATATACGCAAAATGGCGTTCCTTTAAGGATGGAAATGCGGATAATAGCCTAATAATATAACTTTTGCATTTTTGAATCTCGAATTATAGAATGGCCCTGAGTGTTTTTTGAATCCAAACGAGGAATCGAACTGATAAGGAGTTCTATCAATGGCAAGAAAGCTTTTGCTTTTTATAACTGTGATTCTGGTACTGACTCTGCTGGCCTTCGGTTGCAAACAGAAGAGACCGGAACAAGTCGGCGACGACGAATCTAAGAGCAAGAAGAAAATAGCGGTCGTTATTTCCACTTTGAACAATCCCTGGTTTGTTGTTTTGGGTAATACGGCTAAAGAAAGAGCAGAACAACTGGGTTATGAGGCAATCATCTTCGATTCTCAAAATGACACTGCCAAGGAGTCGGATCACTTTGATAACATAATCGCCGGGGACTATACTGCTATTTTGTTCAATCCAACCGATGCAGATGGTTCCATTGCAAACGTGAGAAAGTCTAAAGAGGCGGGCGTACCCACATTTTGCATTGACAGAGAAATCAACGCCAATGATGTTGCCGTCACGCAGATATTGTCCGACAACTACACTGGTTGTATAGAGCTGGGCCAGTATTTCGTCAAAAAGATGAATGGAAAAGGCAAGTACGTTGAGCTTCTGGGAATTCTCGGCGATAACGCATCTTTTTCAAAAGCCGATGTACATACTCGACCGCACATGCTGGAAGACTGTTTGAATATTTTTTTATCGGACATTCTTCATATTCCTCTGATTCCTATATAGTACCAGAGATAATACCAATAATCAAATCTCACTAAACACTTTCGAACTTATTTATGGTATATCCAATTTCATTCCTGCCTTTTCCAGTGCCGCGATGGCCCGTTTGTGGCCCTCTTCATAGCCGTACCATGCATCGACGACCTTTCCCTCGCGGTCGATGATATAATTAGTCGGCCAGCCGCTCGCTTTATAGCTGTCATGCGCAACTCTTATTGCGTGCCTGGATGAGTCGAGGATATTCGGAAATGTTGCCGAGTTGTCCCGCAGGAAATCAAGGGCAATTTTCCTGTCATCCGCAGGATTAAAGCCGAGAATGACCATATCCCTGTCTTTGTATTTTTCGTAGAGTTCCTGGAGATGACACATCTCCTCGCGGCAGGCCGGTCACCCCGCCCGCCATATATAGAGCCACACAATCTTTCCCTTGTAATCAGATAGCTTTACCTTGTCTCCGCTGACCAGAGTCAGCTCAAAGTCAGGCGCTGCCTGCTTCAGTGCCAGCAATGTGTTGTCCACTGCAGGCCTTTCCCATTGCCGCCATCCGTCCGGCGGCGTCCAAACGAATTTCTCTACCGGTATTTCAGCGTTGATGGTTACATCCAGCCACCTTTCATGTCCCACGAGGTCCTTATAGACCCGGACAATCTGCGTCAGCTTCCGGGGAAGATGATCTTCTCTGGAAAGCCACAGGTACCAGCTCCTCTGCCGCTTCATGAAGCTGACCTCAATCACGTCATATTCCTTGTCATCCACCTTTTCTGTCCCCATGAATCTGGCGCCGTCTAGGTAGGGCTGGATCGAATCCGTATAGCCGTGAAATGTGCTTGGATTGATTATGGCCATTCCCAATCCCGCCCCGCAGTTGAGGACCTCGTGTCCGATAGAGTGCATTGCCAAGGGAGTGGCCCTCTTCATGTAAAGGTTGTGCCGTGGCTGCTCATAGTTATCTATGTCCTCCGGAGACAAAAGGGGGCACTCGCCCGGCCAGAATATCCAGAGATGCTCGCCGTCACCGACAATCGTGCCGCACTTCTCGTCTCGTTGGTTGGCTGTTTCCACACGAAAGTAGTTGGGCTTTTTCATCCAGACCGTATACGAGGCGCCATGACGGCCCTGACCTCCGCACTTGACCGTATAGGAGAGGCTCTCGGCCTGTCGCATCGCCTCGACCATCTTCTCGTACAGAGCGCGCGCCTTGGGCTCGTCTCTGAACGGCCCCTGGAATGGCTCTTTTGAGATGAGTATATAGAGGGCCATGCCTTCGACCAGCAGCCCGGCAAAAACGATCGTCGTCCATATAATAATTTTCTTTTTCATTTATCTTTCCACAATAAAGGGGATATCCCAGGGCAGCAGCTTGCTGCCGCTTGGATCACGTTTTTTAGTGTTTATTTCGGCGCCGCCGTTGTCGGACAGGTCTTCGTTGACGCTGTACACGATGAAACCGGTTTTCAGCCTGCGGTATCTCAGATTTTCCCCGTTGAAGGGATCTTCCGGTATGATTTTCGTGTATACAGGGACCAGATCGTCCAGAGATTTCGGCAGGTGTCCCTCGGCCAATCGATATCGCTCGACGGCAAGGCCGGCGCGTGTCACTCGAGCCCGGGCCTGACGGTCAATCTCCTTCTCGAGCGTCAGTACATTTCTCCTCATGTAACTTCCCTGCCTGTTCTTGGGAGCGCTCTCCCGGACGGCCTCGAATGCTTTGAGCCGGTCGTGGTCGGGTAATTCAAGAGCATCGATGGACTTCTGCATCAGGTCGATATAGCCCAGCGCATGCCTGGAATTACGCCCGAGCATCCGCGAGATAATTAGCGCACGGAACTGGCCGCTCTCTTGTTCGCCGATTCGCTTCGAGACTTCCTTCAAGGGTGCTATAAACTTATGCAGCCCCAGACATTGTTCCGCGAGCAGCGCCCTTTTGAATCCCTTGTTATTATCGGATTCCTTGACTAATGCCGAAAGCCTCAGTAATTGTTCGTTTGTGAGCGGAGTTCTGTTAATCGCCCGTTCAATGCTTCTGTAAGTATAGCGCAGCACATCATCATGAGTTAAACGATGGATCATGAGGGGGCCGTTAAGCGACCTGGCAAGAACCAGACTCGTACTAATCGAGGCAAGAAATTTATCAAAATCCTTATTCTCAGATGCGATCAGGGCTTCGAGCCTCAGTAGTTGAGCGGCTGTTCGCACATTGTTTCCTATACCGAAGCGCCGATACCTTATCGGATTGGATACCCGTGTAAGATCGTCGGGGTATCGGCAATGCTCAATAGAAGCTGCTTTGTGCAGCAACGAGAGTGCTTGCTCATTGTCGGAAAGGAATCTTTTTACATGCTGTATGGTCGGAGCATCCAAAGGCTCTGTTCGTGCCGGCATTGATGCTCTGCCTGCAATGGGAATAGCACGCATGGCGTCCCTATCCCATTTTTTGTAGTTCGAGAAGGCGGCGAGATAAACATCTGCGGCATTTAGTGCACCTGCCGGCAGGCTATGCAAGCGCTCCAATTCCTCAAGGGTGACAGGATGACCCCGGTTTTGCAGGGCTTGCACCCGTTTTTTCAGCTTGTAGTTTCCGGAGATTCGGGACAGCACAAACAAAAGCAGCAGTAGGGCGACTACTCCGTGCCAAATCTTAAAACGGCGACGAGTATGTTTGCTTTTACGTTTCATATTTATTCTCCATATCTAAGCCCGGTGTTTGCCATTTTACTTTTCCATATCATCATTCATCCTTACTCGTGCGAACATGTGAACTGACGCCTGCTCAAGAGCAGCACGCCGAAAAAACTATAAAACACGGTCAACACAAAGGTGTGCGTAACGCAGGCGACAGCCTTGATATAGCTGTATTTGCCAACAATCAGGCTGTATTTAGAGTATTCTCCCTCTACCATCCTGGTCAGCAATGTAAAAGGCGGGCAGACATATTTGACGAAGGCACTGATTACTTTGGTTATCGTGTCATCAGGATTATTCCAGCCCAGGGTGGAATTCAGGAATCCGATGAAGAGAAAAACAGCAAGCAGAAAAATAAAGTTATACGCTCTTTTTACTACGACCGAAAGGGACGTAGATATTGCCGCCCATGCATTAAACAGCAGCCAGCTGGAGAAAAGCCATGAGTTAAGATCATCTATATATCCAAGGCCGGTAATGCCATGAATAATCAGCAGAAGAAAGCCGGTGATGACAAAGTGCACTGCGGCTTGGACGGACAATCCCAGGAGGCGATAAATATAAAGCTCTCCGAGCCAAAACGGCTTGGTGGCTATGACGCTAATCCGCCCCGAGGAGATATCGTCGCCGAAAATGCCGGCACTCAGCGCCAGAGGCAGAAAGAATCCGCCCCAGATAAAAAGAACTCCATGAAAGTTCTCTTCTTCATGCACGCGCAGTGTAAAAAAAAGTCCGTAAATTGCGAACCAGCTTAAATGCACTATGTAAATGTACAGCTTCCGGGAAAGCGTTTCTTTCATCAACTCGTAAGCTCTCATCGTCTAATTCCTCTCGTCGTACAGTTGCAGGAATACATCCTCGATATCTTCTCTTTGCAGCAGCACATTTGTGATCCGGGCTCCGCCTTTTACAAGGCTGCTTACGATATCGGGCACTTCATTGTCATCTCCGATGGCAATTACTAGCTTTGTCTCGGAGCTGCTAATAAGTTTAGACGGCGGTAAAAGTTTTTTTGCGATCTGATTTCCGTTTGATGTAAGCTTCACGCGCAGGCGACCGACCCGCCCGGCTGTAATCTTCTCACCGAAACTGACTACTTCTCCGCGGTACAGGAAGATATAGTCAGACGTAAGCTTCTCCAGCTCTCCAAGGCGATGGGAGCTTATCACGATGGCGGTGCCGGCGTCGCGCAGCTTCTTTAGTAAATCGCGAAGCTGGATAATACCTATCGGATCGAGCCCGTTGCTGGGTTCATCCAGCAGCAGAAAACTTGGATCGTTCATCAATGCTACCGCCAAGGCCAGGCGTTGTTTCATGCCCTGAGAGAAATCCGCGCACGGCCTGTCGATGTACTCGTCCATCTGGAGTTGCTCGGTCAATTTGTCTATCTGGGCGGAAATGGCCTGTCGGGACAAGCCTAATAGCGCACCGTGATACTTAAGAGTGGCCCAGGCGGAATACCGGCCGAGAAAAGCCGGATGCTCCGGCATATAACCAAGGCCGCTTCGGGCTTCGATGGACCGGGCCGGGTGCCCGCAGATGCTCACGTTACCTTCCGTAGGGAAAATCAACCCCCCCATCAGATTCAGCAAAGTCGATTTTCCTGCTCCGTTCGGACCAATCAAGCCAACAATCTGACCTTCTGCCACAGAAAGCGAGATACTCTGCAGGGCACAAACGTCCTTAGACCGACCAGCCAACAGCTTCCTGTAAACCTTTGTCAACTGTTCACATTCTACGACCATATTTTGTTTGTTATCGTTGCAAATCATGGCTATGGATTCTCCCGTAACAGATGGCGGCTGCTTCTGGAGTTTGCGACTGTTCCTCCCCACTGGTTTGAGGTTCTGAATCCCTGCAACCGGCAAGGAATGCTACCACAAGTGTCGTTATCAACATGCGTTTCATAAGCAAGCTCCTTAAATGATTTGCTTCTTGTCTTGATTGTCATTCATTTGTATGTCGCCTTATGTACCGCTGCCTTCCTAACTTTATTTTCTTTTTGCATCACCTTTACTGAAAAGGAGCACTATAGGGTATAACAGGAACACTCAAATACTGCGAATCAAGCTGCCCATAATTGAACAGACCTTTCTCAATTCTCAGAAGTTTTATTTCTTACTTTGAATCAACCAGCCAATTAGTGTACCTAATCCAGCCCCGGCTCCTATATTAGCACCAATATTCCCAAGGAGAGGTTGTTCAAATACCCCCAATACCAATGAAGACACGAATCCAATTAGTGCACCTAACCCAGCTCCTACCTTTGAATAACTTTGCGTTCTTCTGATTTTTTTAAATGGATCTTTTGCCTTCAGGTTTTGTTCTATCTTCTCTTTATCTACTGTTATTTCAGCTTCTTGAGCATTCAGTTTAGCGCTACACGCGTCACACTCTTTTAAATGCTCTTCAACAAGCCTTTTGCTTTCATCACTGCATACTTCATCGATATACAGAGGCAGCAAATCCTCAATGACTTTACAGTTGGTTTTCATACTTATTTCTCCTTCCCATCTTTATTAAAGATGGTTCTGATTTTTTCTTTAGCCCTGTAAAATGTGACTCGTGCCCAGGACTCGCTCTTCCCCAGAATTTCACTGATCTGCTGATAGGATAACTCACCAAAAAACCGCAGGTAAAAGACTTCTTTGTAGGGTTCTCCTAATGTGCGGATTATTCTATGCAGGGATATCGTATCATGAGCTTTCATAAACTCATCTTCGATTTTGACTGTTGATTCTATTTGTTCTTCAGGGGCAAATTTATTTTTCCGCTTTTCTTTCTTGTAGTAACGAAAGTAGGAATTCTTTGCTATCTGACATAGCCAGACAGACATCTTGCATTTACCATCGAACTTGTCTATGTTTTTATATGCTTTATAAAATGTTTCCTGGGTTAGCTCCTCGGACAAATCGGGATTCATTGTTAAACTCATTAAGTATTTGAATACGACATTGGCGTATTCGTTATATATCTCATCGAAGGCTTTCATCCGTTTTATTCTTCGCTTTCTACATATACGACATCAGTCTTTCTGCATATACGAGTCCATGATAATGGATTTGTTACAAAATTTCTCAATTTTTATATTGTCAGAAAATGAGAAGGAAATCTGCAGCCGCCTTAAGAAATCGGGTTTAGAAGAAGAAGTCAAGAACAGAACCGGCCTGATTATCGATCCTTACTTTTCCGGAACCAAAATTATATGGCTTTATGAAAACGACAAACGGATAAGAAATGCCATTGACTCAGGAGAAGTATATTTTGGAACTATTGATGCGTGGCTGTTGTTTAAGCTCACCAAAGGCAAAAGTTATTGTACCGATTACACCAATGCTTCCCGTACTCTTTTTTTTAATATCAATGACCTCCAATGGGACAAATATCTTTTAGATAAATTCAATCTACAAAATCTCAACCTGCCCCAGCCACAACCTTCCTCATACTCATATGGCCAATCTGATTTTGAGGGACTCTTCCCGGATAAGATAAACATATCGGCTATGATAGGTGATTCCCATGCTGCTGCTTTTGGAGAAGGTTGCTTCTCGCCTGGCTCCGCAAAGGCAACTATGGGCACCGGCTCTTCTATTCTCCTCAATACCGGGTCCAAGAGAGTTCAATCTGAAAATGGGATGGTCACCACCATTTGCTGGAGTATGCCCAGCAGAGTTGATTATGCCTTAGAAGGCATTATCGTTACCTGCGGAGCCACTATTAATTGGTTACGTGATCAACTTGGGCTATTTGCCGACAATCACCAAACTCATAAAATCGCTCTATCTATTGAAAATACTAATGGTGTGTATCTGGTTCCTGCTTTCAGCGGCCTTGGTGCTCCCCATTGGAAAATGGATGCCAAAGCTGCGATTTTGGGTTTGAGCTTAGGTTGTGACAGGAGCCATATTGTCCGTGCCGCTCTGGAATCAATTCCATACCAGATTAAGGATGTCATCACCGCCATGGAGCAGGATAGCGGAATCAAATTAAAAGAACTCAAGGTGGACGGAGGTGTAACAGCTAATCATTTTGTTATGCAGTTTTTGGCTAACTTATTGAAAACTGATGTTGTCAACATCGGCCTGGAAGAAGTCTCTGCCCTTGGTGCTGCCTGCTTAGCCGGACTTCAGCAGAATATCTTTTCTGATATCGGTCAATTAAAGGACCTCACCGCTGGTAGAAAACGGTTTTCTCCCAATACAGACACAAAGAAGGTTCATGCTTCCTACGAGGGCTGGAAAAAAGCAGTGAAACAACTTTTATAATCAGGGCCGCTTTTGATATTAAGTTAGGCTATTTCCACGCCGTCTTGGAGTGGATGTGGGGTCTTGAAATTGGGTTTGATTGGCTTTGTTTTTTCGCCGCCTCAAAGCAATGAAAATCTTCATAATCACCTTTCATATAGATACTTAAGCCCTTTTTCGCCCACGAGAAATTGGCTTTGTTTTTTCAAATCGCCTTTTCAACCCCCAGATAAATCTGGGGGCTAAATAAAATTGGCTTTGTTTGGCTTTGAATTGGGTTTGTTTTCACCAAGTGTCCAATCCAACATATTTCTCGTATCCCCTTGTTATAAATGACTTTGCGTTCATTTTGCCCTTTCATAAATTGGCTTTGTTTTTTCAAATTTAGCTCATATTTTCATCGTTTTTCCCTTATATCACTCTGTTTTTCTAAAAAAACCCGCCGTTTTTACACTAATTTTTGCCTTTTTACATTCCGCAATACGCATCACGCAGGACTCAATACGAAACAAATTGGCTTTGTTTTTTCAAATTAACCACGAATTTACACCAAGAAATAGTCATTAACCGCGGATTAACGCTGATAAAAAGAAAAATAATCAATAATAAATCGTAAATAATCAATGACAAAGCCTTTTTCCTTTTGTTTTTCCCCAAAATTGGCTTTGTTTTTTCAAAAAGGGTATTAACCACGAAGGGCACGAAGAGCACGAAGAAATAATGGTTCATCCGGTTAATGCGTATATTGAGTTGTGCAAGTTGAAGATTCTCAGTTTTAGATATTCATCGTCCCGGTAGCCGTAGGCGTTACGCTGCAAGGTTCCGATTTTGCCGTTGATTG
>SDBT01005513.1_pt1 | contig 21206 bp, 22 predicted proteins | sample 2277101 | NCBI WGS metagenome assembly SDBT01 (sample SAMN10404973, study PRJNA504765) | marine sediment metagenome | isolation source: marine sediment core GS10_PC15, 103 cmbsf | place: Arctic Ocean: Southern Knipovich Ridge | collected 2010
CTTCAGAGTCAGCATAGCGGGAGTACCGTTCTTATTCCCCCCAGAGTTATCACTTATTGCCAGTGAGAACTTTTGGTCTGCCGGCTTGGACTGAGTACAGGCAGCCACGAGAACAGCCACCACTACTAGTAGAGACATTACCAGAGATAATTTTTTCAAGATATAACTCCTTTCCTACTCGCTGTAAGCTCTCGCTTGATTTAATCACTTAGCCACTGTCATAGGCACCTCCATTATGTTACTTTGCTACCAGTCATTGACTGGCGCGCCTTGAACCGATAACCTTTCTTACCCGCGTCAGCAGGTCACGCATATCAAAGGGCTTCTGAATATAGTCGTCCAGCTGGAACTGTTCCATTAAAGCCGTGTTGGGTGGCTCCACCGAGATGACAATTACCGGGATGTGACGCAGCGGCTCGGTCAATCTGAGGAGACTCAGAATGCCCCAGCCATTGAAATCCGGCAACTTGAGGTCCAAAAGGATAAGGTCTACCTTCGCCTCATGAACTATCCTGATACAGTCAAGACCAGTAGCTGCTTCAACAACCTGGGTGTCTTCATCTTCCAGGTTACGCCTGATCACCTTGATTATCGCCTGGTCGTCATCAACAACCAGCACTGAGCGCCGATTTGTGCTGTGAACTTCTCTTTGCATATCTTTGGCATGCCTTGGGTTAGCCTTGTTCTATTCAGGATTCTACCTGTTTAGCCATGAAAAAGGCATAAAAATTGAGTGTTAAAAAGTGAAAAATTTGTGAAAAAGATACACAGATTGAGCCTATTGACGCACTATTTCAAAGCAAGGCTCATCTAGAAGCTGTGCTGAGGAACGTACGCTATAATCAGAGCCGTAATAAAGAGATGGCAGAAGTAGCCGCCAATAGAAGATGGGAGAGAAAGAGGTCAATGGGTAAAATCAACAGACAAATGACTTCGGGGCTGAATTCGAACTGACATGGGTATTGACAAAATCAACCAACATTGTTAGTGTATTCGCAACTCAGTTGTGTCAGTGCTGCTGAGGATGCACAGAAAAGAGGAAAATTGAGGTTAAGTTATGCTAGTCAAAATCAAATGCCCTAAATGTGATACTGAGGGTAGTCTCTCTCTGACTGAGTCAAACTATCAGGGTTCGTATCGGTGCTGGAAATGTAGGGAGCTCTTCACGATTAAAATGGAGAGTAACGAGTTAAAGTCCTGTGAACCCCTTAGCCAAGAGGACTTCGATAGACAACAAGAAGTAGAAGCCTTGAAAGCTAAATTCAAACGGCACTAACCTAGGGGACAACTAGTCAATTCCCTCTCAATTGTCGTAACTACATTCCGCACCCACAGGGGTTTATCTCTGTTTAGGGGCAAGACGCATCTAGAGGGGCTGTTGAGGTGAAGAGGAGGCGCTACTGATTGAATTTCCTCACTCAGCGTCGGCAAACATGTAGCCGACCCCAGGTCGGGAGAGGATATGTTTGGGCTGGTGTGGGTCCTCCTCTATCTTCTGGCGCAGATGAAGGATATAAGCTCTAAGGTACTCCAGTTCATTTTGATATTCGGCTCCCCACACCCTAGTTAACAGCTCTTGGTGCAGCATTACCCGTCCCACGTTGCTCACCAATTGGCATAAGAGCTTATACTCAGTCAGTGTCAAGGCCACCTCCCGCCCCCGCACCATCACTTTACGCTGTACAAAGTCAACGGAAATATCGTCACAGGTGAAGGTAGGTGGAGTCTTTACTTCCTCGGCGACCCCGGTGCGGCGGAGCACAGCTTCTACCCTGGCTAGTAGCTCTTGAACACTAAAGGGCTTAGTCAGGTAATCATCAGCCCCTAATTTTAGCCCTTTTACCTTATCTACATCCTCCACCTTGGCCGTGAGCATGATGATCGGTATAGTTGAGAACTCCCTGATGCGCTGGCAGAGCTCATAGCCATCTATCTCAGGCAGCATAATATCCAGTATAATCATATCCGGCATCTCCTTATCAATAAGCTCGAGAGCCGAACGAGCCTCCAGGGCTACCCGAACCTTATAACCCAACGATTCCAGGTTGGCGCGCACCAGTCTGATTAGCTGAGGATCATCATCAACCAATAGAATCGATGTCTTTCCCCTCATCTACTGCCTTCCCTCCTGATTTTTATTGGCTATCTTCGCTCCGGTCTAAGGGTAAGCTAAAATAGAATTTACTCCCTTTGCCAACCGTACTTTCCAGCCAGACATCGCCACCATGAGCCTCAACATGACCTTTGGTAATGGAGAGTCCGAGTCCGCTGCCGGGGGTGCTATGAGTTAAGAGACTATACACTCTATAGAATCGCTCAAAAACCTTATCTCGGTGTTCTGGGGGGATGCCTACCCCCTCATCGCTAACACTGACTACGATTTTACCATCTTTGACTTCACCAGCGATAACAATCTCACCACCCTCTGGCGAGTATTTTATCGCGTTTTCCACCAGATTGCGTAATACCTGCTCCATACAGCGAACATCAGCCTCGACCACTGGAAAAGATGGCGCAAATTCCAGCGTGACCTTGTGTTTCTTGGCTCTTAAGGCAGTGTCTTCCACAACCCGCTGGGCAAGGCGGGGTATAATTACCGGCTCCTTTTCCAGTTTAAGGGCACCGGCTTCCAGTTTAGCTGACTGCAGGAGCTTGTCAATCAGGTCACGCAGTTCGTCGGTCTTCTCATCAATAATTTGGAGGAATTCCTGCTGGGTTTCCCCATCCCAGGAGATATCCTGGCGAAGTAGCGAGGTAGAGTAGCCCTTGATGAGAGTAAGTGGGGTTCGTAGCTCGTGGGAGACTGAGGATATAAATTGAGACCTTAATCGGTCTGCCTCATGCAAGGCTCTTGCCTCCTCGGCCTCTTCAGTCAGTTGAGCCCTCTCAATAGCAATAGCGACATAATCAGCTATCGCCTGGAGCAAACGACGATCCGATTCTGAGAAGGCTTGAACATCTTGAAAGCTTACCATAACAAGACTTCCGATATGTTGGTTCCGATGAAATACCTCAGCCGAGATAGAACTTTGAGCTTTAGAACTCAAAGCATCGGACCGAAGAAAGGCATTGACAGCCTCTCTGACTATATCTTTTTGTCCCGTATCTGTCGACTCTGAAATCGAGCCTGAAGATGAGTTACCGCCGGGGGCAAATACAAATTGGGAAAGAGATTCTTTGTCCAGCCCAACGGTACACTGCACCACCAGACCACCTCGGTCGGCACTCTGGAGAAGCAACATTCCACCATCGGCGCCGGAGATAATCTCTACTGCTTTGGCTACCACAGCATCAAGAAGACGGGATAGATCAAGGGTAGAGGTTAAAATCTCAGATACTGAAAGCAGCGAAGAGAGCTCTTTCGTCTTCTGCTCTAGCTCGCCGTAGGAGACCTTCAATTTCACCCTCATGTTATCAAAAGTCTGGGCTAATATGCTAACCTCGTCTTTCCCCGAGGTGGTAACTGGACTGATTAAGTCCCCCTCAGCTATCCTTTGGGAGGCAGTGGTAAGCATCCTGATGCGGCTGCCGATATCTCGCGTGGTTACGGCCACAAACAGGAGAGCAATGGTAACCAACCCCACCCCAAAGAGAAGCAGACTTTGGCGTAACTCACGAGTAGGCGCCAGCGCTTCCTCTTCTGACTGCCGGACGACAACCCCCCAGTTAGCCTCAGAGAGGGGAACGAAGGCCAACACATCCTTCCGTTCCACTTTTTGCTCCGGTTCATGACAAGTATGACATACCCCACGACTTGGCTCTCCAGCAGCAATCAGTGCCGCAAAGCGACCACTGTGGTCACTCTGCTCAAAGGGAGACAGCTTAGGTCCCGGCTCCGTTCTGGCGACGACAATCCCATTTTGATCTATAATCTCAACATAGCCCGTTTGCCCCAATCTTATCGGCTGAATAAAACCACCAATACTTGACCGAGCCAGGTCGATAGCCACAACGAGCACGCCTTTGCTTCCTTGCTGCCCCTCTTTGGTGGGGCTAATAAGGAAAATCACCGGAGCATCAGTCACTGGTGCCGAAACAAGCCCAGAGATACTGGATTCACCCCTGCCTATAGCCTGGATGAGGCTAGGATATAGAGAGATATCAACACCCTCTACCCTGAAATCCTCTGGCTCGCTCCATATAACCTGTCCGCTTTCATTGAGGAGATAGATGCTTTGAGTATAAATTGACAACCGGGAATATGTATCCTCAAGTGCTTCTATCTGCAGTTCAAGGTTGCCCTCTGCCCCATCACTCTCAATCAGCTGGGCAGTGTTTTCTAGCTCGGTGAGAGCACGCCCCAACGCTTCGTCCACGTAGTCGGCCACCAGACGGGCAGTAGTCAGTCGGTCTTGAAGCATTGTTTCCGTGGCCTGGTTTACCGCCCGCATGCCCAGAGAGCTAAATACGCCGACTCCCAATAACAGCCCGAGTGTAGTCAGGAGAGTGATCTTTTTCCATAGAGTTAGGTTAGTTAGGAACCTCACCGCTGATGCCTTCCACGAGAGAATATCCTACTACAAGCCAAAACAGGAGAAAACTACTCATGATTTATTCTTTTTCACCCCATAATTCTAGGGTATATTTAAGGAGATTAGGCTCTACAAGACAAGTATTTTCACTTCTAATTATAGGGAATTAGACTTTAGAAAGCAAGATGAGCGAGCAAAGTCACGTGCTCTCTCCTTAGAACAAGACCGGTCTACTTTTATGAGCAAATCCAACCACAGCAGGTAGAGATTGTTTACTCATGCCTACTTCTTCCCGTAAGTTTGGCTCACCAGCCCCAAGGGTGTAGGGTGAAACTCAGCTTCAAGTGGACGGGACAAATAGCTGTTAAACAACCTCGGCGGAAGAGGTTTGACCGCAAGATGTTTAGTAATCATTCCTCTCGCTAGTCTTTCCTCTTTCTCTCAGCGTCTCTTTTAACGAATCTAGTTCCCGCCATAATTGCCTTTGTCGCCGCAAAAGGCTAAAGACATAGCCAAAAAGCACCGCCCAGACTATGGCGAAGGCAGTAAACAAATACCAAAAATTCTCCATCAGAGTCACCTCCTTTTATTTTAGTCCTGACTCAATTTCTCTATCTCCGCTTCCGCCTCCCTTAGCGCAATTCTTCGTCCTAAAAGAGAGAAGTAAAAAACGGTGAAGGCAGTTATGCTGACCAGAAGAGTTAAGAGCATAGATGGGGCTAGCCCGCCTTCAAAGATTAATGGTCCAGGATGCAGCCCCCGCCACAGGGTAGTGGCCATACCAATAATGGGTATATCAATGAAGCCGAGAATGCCGACTACGGCGGCAAACCGGGCGCCTCGGGACTTATCAACAGTAAGGGAGCGTACCATGAGATAGGCAAGGTAGATCAGCCAGAGAACAAGGGTGGCTGTCAAGCGCGGCTCCCAGGTCCACCACACCCCCCAAATAGGCTTTGCCCAGATAGCGCCGGTGATGAGAGTCAAGGTGGTAAAGACAATTCCCACCTCAGCCGCGGAGTGACCGACGATATCCCACCTGTCTTCCCTCTTTCTAAGATAGAGGATGCTGCTAATAAAGATAACAACGAAGGACAGCAAAGCCAGCCAGGCCAGGGGAACCATCAGGTAGAAGAGCCTCTGCACAATCCCCATCCCCTTCTCCGTAGGGACATAGATAAAGACAAGATATAAGGCAGCCACCATCAGCAGAAAACTCAGCCCAAGCAGGATATTGCTCCGCGTCACCCCTCTCTCTCTCATTGATACCCTCCTCTTATTCCTCAATAATGAATTCGAAAACCAACGATGATACCACTACGAAAATAATATCAAAGGCGGCCATTACCTGCAGCCAGGATGCCAAGCTGCTCCATGATTCCCCGGCTAACACCAGCCCGGTGGCTTTCACGGCAGCAATAATCACCGGAGTGACGATAGGGAAGAACAGTATGGGGAGCATTATCTCCCTTGCCTTGGTGTTCACCGCCAGAGCGGAAAAGAGGGTGCCCACCGAGGCAAAGCCAATGGTTGCCAGCACCACAATTAAGACCAGTGCAGGTTGGAAAATGGGCAGGTTGAAAAGGATAAAGAAAATGGGCAAGACAATGACGGCAACAACCAAGATAAAGGTGAGGCTGCCCAGCATCTTGCCAAAATAGATAGCACCCCTATCCACCGGGCACAACATTAGCCCCTCGAGACAACCATTGTCCTTCTCAAGGATAAAGGAGCGGCTCAGGCCGAGCACCCCGGCGAAGGTTAGCGCCACCCAGAGGACACCGGAGGCAACCAGTCCTACTCTCTCCGGTTCAAAGGCAAAGTTGAAAATCACTATTACCAGCAGAGCGAAGACAAGCACCGAGACAACAATGTCCCTGGTTCTCAATTCGGAGAGGATGTCCTTCCACAGGATTGCCAAGACTTTGCCCGCGGATTTCTTCACTGCCTGGCTCCTGTGAAATGGTGGTAGGTCTGGCGAAGGCTGTCCACATCTAGAGATTGCTTTGACTCCTGGTAGACAATTCTACCTCCCACCAGGATTGCCACCTGGTTTCCCATCTCAAGCCCGTACTCAAGGTGGTGGGTGGTCATAATCAGCGTCCCTACCTCGGCACTCAGCGTATCCAGCATCTCACCTAGCATGGCAGTGGCATATTCATCCAGTCCGGTTTCTGGCTCATCAAGGAGCATAATCGACGGGCGGTGTAACACTGCCCGAGCGATGGAGAGCCTCTGCTGCATGCCCCGGGATAGGGTACGCACCTGGTGATGAAGACGGGATGCCAGCCCAACCTTGGTGATTACCTCGCTGATTCGCTCTTCCAAGTGGGGAACATCATACATCCTTCCGTAGAATTTAAGGTTCTCAAAAGCAGTGAGGTCATCGTAGAGGAAGGTCTGGTGACTGACCACGCCAATCTTGCGCCGAATCGGCACCGGGTTATCTCGAAGGTCGAAACCAGCCACCCGGACGCGGCCCGATGAAGGCTTCATGATAGTCGCCAGTACCTTAATAAGGGTGGTCTTTCCCGACCCGTTGGGCCCGAATATAGTAAGGAACTCCCCCTCCCTAACCCTGAGGTCGATTCCCTTCAGGGCAAGGTGATTACCGAAGGACTTGGTCAGCTCTTGAACCTCAATCGCCCATGACTGGGAAATGGAACCAGTTCCTCCCATTATCTATCACCGTTCTTTTCTCTCTAACTTTTGCATCAGCGCCACCAGCTGTGCCTTCTTTTCTATCCGCAGCTTATGATAAACATCCTCAGGAATCTTGCCACCCTCGAATTCATCATCCAGCTGAGCCAGCTCAAGAAGTAATCTTTGTCTCCTCTGGTCAAGGTTACCCTCAGGGCTTACTGGCTGAACCCGCTTCCTTCTCAGCAAGTAGCTAATGCTAAAACCACTAACAAGCACTGCCACCGCCAGAACTACCCATAGCGTAACTCCCTGATTATCTGTCTCTGGCAGGTTCGAGACAGAAGCTACCAGAGTATCACCCCGAGCAAGATCCCTGCCTGAAACATGTGTAAACAACATGCCTTCAATATTCAGTGGCTCTGCTGTGGTTAGCTGGTCACCGGCAACCTTAACCCCTTCACCCTGAACCAGGAGGTCAAAGCTAGCCGTGGGATAATTTACCCTTCGGGAGAAGGCATATGCCCCTGAATTATAGTTCACTCTATAGGCATAGACCACCTCCCTGCCTCCAGGTAGAACGGGCATGGTATCAACAAAGCCTTCTTCACTGCCATAGACACAGCACTCCATCAGCCCAATGCCATACTCCACTTCAGTTGCTTCCTCAGGCAGAGAAAACCGCGCTGTCTCCCTGGTTCCCTCAGCGATTTCCTTCGACCCGATATAGGTTCGGTCAGCCTCATTGACAAACAGGAAGTACTCCACCACCCAAAGGCTGCCCGGTTCCACATATATGATAGTGTGTGCCGTTGCTACCTTAATTGACTCATCGCTGGTAGTTGCATCATAGACAATGACTTCACTAAATTTACTGGTCTCACCATCATTAAAGGTAAGCCAGTCACCAGTATAATCCGCCTGTTGGAAGGTGAGCGTTACCTGGTAACTATAGCCTGACTCAGTTGACAGACCATCAAAGACAAAGTGACCATCAGCACCGGTTTTGGTAACGGCTGAATCCACCTCACTATCGTTTAGATAGGTCTTCAAGGTAATATCCTGGTCAGCGATACTACTGCCACCTTCAGTACCATTAACTACCTGACCTTCGATTATGCCACTGCCCGCTTCAGCCGCCAATACCGAAGCCGATAGGCTCAGGATAGCTATCGTAACCAGCAGGGCAATACGCTTAATCAACTTGTCCCCCTTGGCTCAGATTTACACCGCAACTGGAGCAGAAACGGTCACCCTCTTGGTACCTCACTCCACACTGAGGGCAGAACCGACCTTGGCTCTGGCGTAGCTCCCGAACCTGCCTTTCTATCTTCTCTTCCACATTGGTGCCCTCTGCCAAATCATCAATGCCCCTGAGGGTGGAAACGGCTTTTCTCTTGTATTTGGACTCAAGGTCCCGGTAGTCCTCCTCAGTCAGGATGCCTGACTGGTAATCAAACTCCAGCTCCTTGAGCATAGAATAAGTGGTGTCTCGTTTGGAGTGCAATTCTTGCAATTTCTCATCCTTAACTAAATCTACTGAAGGCGACCTTTGCTTAAATAATGGGTAGACAATGAAGGCAAAGGTCAACATGGTCAATACCAGAGCCACCAAAACTATCATCTGAAGCCCCTCTCGGTAAACTCTTCCAGCTCCTTCTTAAGTCGGCTCTGATATTCCTCATCTCCTTCCTCAACTTCAGCCTCAGCCGGGGTTGCCGACTGCCGGCCCTGCCACACCCATTTCTTCAGCGCCATATAGATTATCCCTCCCCCACCCAATATAGCGGCAAAGGGCAAAATCCAGGCGGTCAGATTAAAGCCTCGCTTGGGCGGTGATGCCAGTACCTGTTCTCCATACTGGTCAACAAAAGACTGGATAATCTGTTCCTCTGACTGACCTTGAGCCAGCTTTTGCTCAATCAAGGTGGTCATCGTATCCCGCGACATGCATTCGCTGTGAGTACAGTTAGCCAGAACCAGGGTGCAGCCACACTGGCAGATAAGCTGTTTGGCTATGCCACTCACCGTAGCTGATTCAGCCATTACCGGAGAGGCAAAAAGGAAGAAAAGGATAAAGAAGATGCCGAGCTTCCTTACAACCATACCTATTTCCCCCTTGTCTTGGCTTGTCGCCGAGCTGGCAGCTTCTGCCGCTCAGGCCAGAAGGCGATTAATCCTCCTAGAACTATCACCATTCCCCCAATCCATATCCAGCTAACCAGCGGGTTGACCAGAACCTTGAAGGCAGTGGTGCCGTCCTCATCCCAGCCAATCAGGATGACATACAGGTCTTCGATGAGGGTGGAACGGATGGCGACCTCAGTCACTGCCTGTTCGTAGCTACGGTGAAAGTATTTTTCCGGGGTTAACTCGCCAATCAATTTCCCCTCATTATAGACCGAGAGGGTAGAGGTAACCACCGTCTTGCTCTGGGTTTCATAACTGTCCATATTCTCATAGGTGAGGGTGTACTCGTTGATAGTCATCGACTCACCTGGTGTAAGAGAGACTTCTTTATCTATACTATAGAGAGACGAGCCGGCGACCCCGATGGCCAAGATGATAATACCGATATGAACAATATAGCCACCATAGCGGGGCCTATTAGCCCTAATCAGGTTCCAGAATGCCTTCAGGTAGTTCTCTGCCCTCATCCGGTGGCGGGCTCTGGTTCCTCGGAACCACTCATAAAATATGATAAAGAGAACAAAGCTAAACAGGGGGAAGGCGATAAGAGCATATGCTTCCCTTATCCCCAGAATGAAAAGGACTATGCCCAGAATTAGAGCCGCTGCCAGTGGCCAGAGAAAGTTGCGAATCAGGTTTTTGACTGATGCCCGCCGCCAACCGATGAGGGCACAAATCCCGGTCAGCAGAATAACAACCAGGAAAATAGGTATAGTCACCTGATTGAAAAATGGCGGCCCGACACTAATCTTGACTCCACGTACCGCCTCCGATATCAGCGGGAAAACCGTCCCCACGAAGATAGCAAAGGCGGCACCAACTAAGAGCAGATTATTCAGCAGGAAGGTGCTCTCCCTGGAGACGAGGGACTCCATCTCCACCTCGCTCTTTAACTCTTCACTACGGTAGTAGAGTAAGCCCAGCGAGCCAAAGAGGATGATACCAATAAAGGCTAAAAAGAAGGGACCTAAGCTGGTCTCGGCAAAAGTGTGAACTGAAGAAAGGATACCGCTCCGAGTCAGAAAAGTGCCAAATATCGCCAGGCTGAAGGTTAATATTATCAGCACCATATTCCAGACCTTGAGCATCCCCCGCCTTCTTTGCATCATAATAGAGTGCAGGAAGGCAGTGGCTACCAGCCAGGGCATAAAGCTGGCGCTCTCCACCGGGTCCCACCCCCAGTAGCCTCCCCAGCCCAGCTCAACATATGCCCACCAGCCGCCGATAAGATTGCCAATGCCCAGGAAGAGCCAGGCAACAAGTGTCCACCTTCTTATTGTTATTATCCACTCATCACCGAGCCTTCTGGTCAGCAGGGCAGCCATGGCGAAGGCAAAGGGAATGGTAAAACCAACATAACCAATCAGTAGAGTTGGCGGATGGATAAACATCCCCGGATTCTCCAGCAGGGGATTAAGTCCCATCCCCTCAGCGGGGACAAAGGCAAGTTTATGGAAAGGATTTGATACCGAAAGCAATAGACCGAGGAAGAAAGCCTGAGTGACCATGATAATTGAGGCGGCATAAGGCACTAACCTCTTGCCGATGTCCCGCCGCTGAAGCACTACCACGGCGGCAGAGAGAGAGAGGATCCATGCCCAGAACAGTAGAGACCCGTCATTGCCCGCCCACAAAGCGCTCAAGAGGTAAGTCAATGACAAGTCGCGGCTGGTATATGAGGCAACATATTCTATCTGGAAATCATGCGTAACCAGGGCATAGAGTAGAATGGCTACCGATATAGAGACCAGCCCGCAGACAGCGAACAGGCTATTCTTAGCACTGTCAATCAGTTGTGGGTGTCTACCCCTTACCCCAAATACAAAGGCAATAGCCGAGTAAATTGAGGCTACAAGTGCTAGAAGTAGAGCGATGTAGCCTATATCTGCCATACATTATTTCCCCAATTAGAATCTCATTATTCAGGCACATATCTAGAGGGGCACTTTGCTAAAATGGTATTCGCCTGGAAAATACCATCCGACTTGAGCTGACCTTCAGCAATAACTTCAGCGCCCTCCTTAAAGGTATCGGGAGCGACCCCCTGAAAGACCACAGGCAGGCTCTCTTCGCCCTCGATATCAATCATGGTGAATCTCAGTATAGTCCCCTGAGCCTCCTGTTCCACAGAATCAGGAACAACATTCCCGTTCACCCGCACATTCTCGCCATAGATTGAGCTTCCCTGTTCTAGGAGTTCGCTAACCTCATAGTAATAGGTTGCCGCACTCTGAAAGCCCATAAAGCCCAGGTAGCCTACGGCAAGAAACACAATAATTCCAGCAATAAGAAACTTTTTCTTCTTCAGCACCGTTCACTCCCGCCTAAGGATTTCTGAAATACCAAGGAAGTACCAAGCATGAATATACTATATACTACCATAGGGTATTGTTATTGTCAACAACTCTCTCTGGTTAAAGTTACCCGATACTAGTAAAGTAAATCTCCAAATACGGATGTCTTCCAACCTACCTGCTTTTAAATTCGTAGTTACTACGCTGGCTGATGGCAGGCAGTGCAGGTGTCACTAGTGCGCCCGGCATGGTCAGCAGGAAACGGCTTCACTGCACCCTCCGCATGGCACATGAGGCAGTCATCACGTCCTTCCAACGGGTGTGATATTGCCGTTGGTGTTGGGGCTGGCGCCGGTGTTGGCGCTGGCGTTGGTGTTGGTGTTGGCGCCGGAGCGGGTGCTGGTGTCGGGGCCGCACCGCCACCACAGGCAGCAAGTAGTGGCACCAGAACAAGTATCGTTACCACTACAATCCACGCATACTTTTTCATCACTGGCTTCACCTCCTCAGTCATTATAACAATTTAATTACACACAGTCAAAAGGGGAGACCAAGAATATCTCAGCCTCCCCCTTTCAGAATATGAACCTTAACTGGCCGGTTATTTTAGTGTATCTATTCCAGTTTGAAGGAGTGCCTTGCTAGCCAGTTGATATTCACTTCTTATTGCATTAACTCAATACCTTTTTCAAGGATTGCCTTGGTCCATGAAGGATTATGGATTCCAAAGCTGTTGTCCTCGTATACTATCATCCAGTTCCACGCAGCCCCGGCTTGCTCTTCAGTATAGGTTCCTGGATTTGGATGGACTTCTACTTCCCCTGTCTCCTCATCCACCTCCGTTGCCAGTAGGCCTTCAGCAAGCAGCAGGTCTTCCAGCTCATCAAACAAGGCTTGAATCTCTGTCTGAACCCCGTTACGATCCAGAGTATCAAGTTCCGCATGACAGCTTTGACACCCGGCCGTTGATGCCTCGAGGGTATGATTTCCATCAGCCATATGACATACCGGGCAGCCATCCTCTACTACCGTATAATGGATACTCGTTGAATCTGGCACACCATATGCGCTGATACCAAGAAGCACTGTGGACTGTGGACCATGATGAGGACCCCAATGTGTAGAAGTAATCTCATAATCACCACCACCGACCTGCGGTCCTAGGCGTCTGGGTTGATGGCAACTGGCACATAAATTACCGTCGCCCATGTCAAACGTTTCCCCACTGGCATATAAAGTCACCGGGGCAGTAGTCGTCAGGGCAAAATCAGCCTCGGTGTAAGTGGTGTGAATTTGATGACAGGTGCGGCAGTTTTGCGGTGACGGATTGGTCACCCCTTCTTCAACTGTATCTGGAGTCAAACCCGCGGCGACCATTGCAGTGAAACCTTCGCTGGCATGACATCCGGCACATGAGGCACTAGTACCTCTTCCATAAGCTCCACCCGTCATATGAGTCGTCCCAGCCGATTGTATACTCTTTGACAGGATCAGCGTAGTGTCGTTATGACAGTCAGAGCATTCGGCAGTTCCAGCGGGGCCAGCCGAACCAGCGGGACCAGCAGGACCAGCGGGGCCAGCCGAACCAGCGGAACCAGCGGGACCAGCGGAACCAGCACAGGCAGTTAAAAGGGCTGTCAGCGATAGTACTACCACCAGCATAACAGCCCCGAACCACTTTATGTTTCTCTTCATACTTTTACTCAATCAACATCCTCCTTTCTGAACGCGAAGATTACAATGCTTAATTTGGTCAGTCGCATCACCTCTCTTCCTGAAATCTGCTCAGTGCACTGAATCGTTAAATATAGGATACTACTACTTAATACTATTTACTAATTAGTAATTAGATTTTATGAGTCTTCTAGTACCTATATTATCAAAAATCTACCTTGTTTACTATAGGTATTTATACCTATTTATTTAGGTAAAAACACCCTGTCTTATTGCAATTCAAAGTAGTGACAAGAGTTACAGCCGGCGTTGATTACTTCGCCCTCTTGGTCGCCGGTTGTCGCCACCAGCTTGCCATGACACCGGAAGCACCCCGGTGATTCCTGGTGGGCTATATTATCCGGATATGTTTTCCAGTTTACCTTCATATCGGGAAAAGTGGTCAGCCGAGCAATCTCCTTGAGCTCCTTTATTGCCTCATCAATTGTCGCTTCTTTTTCCTCATAAATCTGTGGGTAAGAAGTGCGGTAGAACTCTTTGATAGCCTCTGCCTTAGCTATGGCTTGAGCCAGACTGGGATTAGGCGGGTCTAGAGCATTAAGCCCCTCTCTCTTGATGAAGGGGAGGCTTTTATCTACTTTACCCCGGGCAAGGGCTATGTCAATCAACTCCTCAGGCGAACGGTAAATGTGAGTCGCCCGGTTATGACAATCCATGCAGTCCATAAGGCGTTTCTCCGCCTCTACACGCTGAGGACTGATTTCAGTCGTCTTATTAGGGTCGATGTATTCGGTAAGTTCACCCTTGCTATCCTCGACGCCGACCCAGCCAATCTCCTGGCGTTGCTCATCCAAGGCTAGATACCAAACCATGGCGGCGATATGCCAGTGGATGTCACGGGCAACCTCGGTCTCCCCACCGCCAACGCGGAGCACCCTGGTATCAACCTGCTCGGTATTCGTCTCATCTGTGGCATAGGTGGTATGGACACGGACAAGGTCACCAGCAAATCTCTCCGGACGGTGACACTGCTCACAGGTCTCGCGGGCGGGGCGAAGGTTTTTCACCGGGGTTGGAATCGGACGCTCATAGTTACCGGAAAGGATGGCAATTATCTGGGGTATACCACTAATCTTAGACTTGACTAGATAGTCAGCTCCCGACCCAACATGACACTCCGAACAGAGTACCCGGGAATGAGGAGAGGCTTGATAGACAGTATACTCAGGGTACATCACCTGATGACAGAGACGACCACAGAAGGCAGTGGAATCCGTAAATTCCACAAGCTGATAGCCACCGACGACCAGTAATATTATCCCTACTGCCCCGGCAAACATGAGGAAAATCAGTTTTTTACGATGGTGATTACGACTTTCCATTGTCACCTCGGTCACTATACTTTAAGATAGCTAAGACGAAAATCACCCCACCGACAACAAACAAAACTGGCACCAGGGAATAGTTAAAAACACCAAAAAGGGGATACTTCTCGGGGAGGTCAGAGACGGTGTTAAAGATAACCAGCCCCACAATAAGCACGAAAACTATGCCCGCAGCTCTTGTCAGCCAATCATCAAAAAGCTCACGCAAAAACCTCAACTTTCCTCCTTCTCCTCGGTAGTTTCGGATAATCCCTCCTCCTTCTCCTCAGTAGTTTCAAACAATCCCTGGTATTCCAGAGGATGTTCCCGTTGGTATCGCTCCTTGGTTACCTTCCCGGTGAAGATGGACGTGTTAATGGGAAATATCTCCGGAGGGAAATGGCTGAAGAATATATGTACCAAGAAAATCCAGATTAGTGCCAGCATTGCCTCATCGCTATGAGCTACCAGAGCCGTGGGAACAATCCAGCCGGGCAGGTACTTGGTGACTAAGACCGGGTACATCAGAATAAACCCAGAGCCAGCCATGACGGGCATTCCCCAGAAAATAGCCCAATAGTCAAATTTCTCTCTCCAGTTAAAGCGATCAAATTTGGGTCTCTCCTTTCTCAACCCCAGAAAATACCCGATTTCCTGAAAGAACTTTACGAAATCTTGTTGGCTGGGGATCATTTTTACCGGAAAAGGTCTTCTAAGGACAATAGTTGAATAGGCAATATAGATAAGGTGATAGAGGCAAACGATGACGATTACCCAGGCAGCAAAATAGTGAACTGAGCGGGTGACCTCGATCCCACCCCATACCCCTACCCACCATTGACTGACTGCCCAGTTGTGGAATTTCAGGGGCAACCCGGTGACCACCAGCAGGATAAAGCTCACCATCAGCACAGCGTGTTGAATTCTTTGCTGAATATCAAAGCGAGAGACCTTCTCTTCCGAACCTTTTTCCAATGAAATGGCGTCAGTTATTGCTGCCATTTTATTCCCTCCACCTGTTAACTGAAAACCTTATGATGGCTAGAACTACTATCACGACACCAAAGGAAACAACGGTGGTCAGCAGAGCAGTGAACAGTATTTCTGTATAATGTGCTACGGGAATATTTTCCGGTGAAGCCTCCTTATGCCCCAAGAAACCACTGGCAAATTCTACCCCGGCGCCAGGATGACACTGCTCGCAGGTCTTAGCCAGGTTATCCAGGCCGGCTACCGGAGAACTTGGGTCGGTGGCACTCTTTATATCGTGGACACCGTGACAATTAGTGCAGGTCGCCTTGTCCAGTTGAGTTATTTCGTAAGTGCCCAGTTGCATCGCTTTGCCGTGAAAGCTGCGCATATATGACTCATAGACCTTCTCCACAATGCCATAGTCTGCCATCAATTCCCCATTGCCGTGGCAGTTGCCGCAGGTCTGGGCAATGTTCTTCTTATAGGTGGGAGCATTATGTTCCAGCACCCGGATTACACTATGGGGGTTACCCTCAGGGCTATGGCAATCAACACAGGTAGCCACATCGAGATTGCCCTGGACTAACTGCTGGCCATGGATACTCTCAAGGTGTAATTTATATTGATACTGATGGCAACTGCCGCACTTTTCAGCTAAAGACAGCTTGGTCAGTGGTGTGGCAACCTTATGTGGCTCCGAGGTATGGCAGGTGGTACAGTCTATAAACCGGTGAGCGGTGGTATTCACCGCGTCTTCGCTCACATACAGCGATATTTTTTCGCCCCCGGCGTTGGTCTTAGTCAGGTCCGGGCTGCCATGACATGATAGACAATCATTCTCATCAAGGGCGTGAGCCTTAACCGTATTACTCGCCAAGACCAGAACGGCCACTACCAGCCCTATAGTTAGCGTAAGAAACAACCTTCTCATTTTGCTGCCTTTACCTGCCTTTTGGGTTGGCTCAAACCCATAGCCTGTTGCAAGGTCACCTTCTGACCCCACCCCCAGATGGAGATAAGATTGGGCTCAATCAACTGATACCTTACTGAATCCGTGGATAAGGGGAATACGATATAGTCCGAATATCTCTCGGCTACGCAAAAAACCGATGAAGATGATTACTACCCCCAGTAATATAAGAAGGGCATGAGCTGTGGTGGATGATACTCCGAATCTTGCCAAAGTTCCGCCTAAAGCGGGCAGCAGCGCCCCCACGGCAATGAGCATATTGGAAACTACTCGGTGTGGCATAAGCCGGCGTCGCCAGAAGACCCAGGCGCTATATAGAGCTCCCCCCACCAGGGCAACCGTGCCGAAAGTATTAAAGAAGGGTGTCATAAGCCTCACCCCTGAGGGCATGGCCTCACCGGAAAGACCCTGCAGGGTGCTCAGGTCAATGCTGGCAGTAAACACTCTGAAGACGGCATAGACCGACGCCACCAATAAAATAGCCAGGATGATGTGGGCGGTGCGTCGTAGGGTAAGTAAATGAAGGGTACCCATTCCCAGGTAGGCGGCGACTAATACCGCCCCGAACAGGTACCACAACCGATAGGCTATCTCGTTCATTCCCCAGGCCTCTATCCAAAATACGCTTCCGATACTGATAAAGAACATGAATAAACCAATCGCCCAGATAAGTTGATAGGGTTTCCTTCTAGCAAAGAATTGGTCAAGAACGGTTACGGCAAAGACAAGGCTAACAACGCTGGAAACAAGTGGTATTACAACATTCATACGACTCTCCTTAATTATAATACATTATTTTTTATATTTTTGCAATGGATTTTTAATCAAAAGAATACTTGATTATTGCAAAAAATATACCTGTTTTTTAGTAAAAAATAGCTTACTTTTACCAGGTAGTTTCCTCCAGCGGTTATTTCCCTAAAAATAGCTCCGCCTTAGGTAGGCAGAGCTTGGATAGTTCTGATTATATACTTGCCCTTGATTCCGCTTATATATCCACAGTTATCAGTCCCTTGCGAATAGCATATTTGACAAGCTCAGTACGATTATGGATATCCAATTTTTCCATCACCTTTGTCCGATGACCCAGGACTGTCTTTATGCTAACACAGAGCAGACTAGCAATGTCACGGCTGGTGCGACCCTCAGCAACCAACTTGAGCACCTCCCTCTCTCTGTTGGTCAAGCGTTCGTAGGGGTCTTGCTCCATCTTCTGCAGGTAATCCTTAATCAATACCTTAGCCACTGAAGGATATAGGTAGGAATCCCCCTGATGCACAACCCGTATCGCTGAAATCAGTTCTGAAGCTACCGCTCTCTTCGGAACACAGCCAGCCGCTCCAGCTTTGACACTGGACAGCATATACTCCTTGTTATCGTGTTGGGTCAGGATGAGTACCTTTACCTTGGGGCTCTCCTTGTGAATGCGGCGGGTGGCTTCCAGTCCATCCATTAATGGCATAGATATATCCATAAGCACTACATCTGGTGAAAGTTGGCGCACCAGATTAATAGCCTCCCGGCCGTCAGTTGCCTCGCCCACTACCTCAATGTCATCCTGAATACTAAGCAGGGCACGAATACCATCACGCAGCAAGGCGTGATCATCTACCACTAATACCTTTATCTCTGCCATCAGCAACCTCCTGTGCAATTGGAATCTTAACCGCAATCCGGGTGCCAAGACCAGGCCGCGACCGAATGCTCAAATGCCCACCCATGAGCTCCGCCCTCTCCTGCATACTGAGTAGACCCAGCCCACGCCCGCTGTCTTTGGTTCTCATTACCTCATCGAGGTCAAATCCCTTACCATCGTCTTTAATGTGAACCGCGACCGAGGTCTCACTGAATTCAAGGCTTAGGCTCGTCTTCCCTGCGTTAGCATGCCTGATGATGTTGGTAGCCGCCTCCTGAATAATCCTGAAGAGTGCTGTCTCTATCTGTGCGGGCAATCTTCTCTCCAAGCCGTCAGTTTCAACATGCACCTTGATGCCGGCCGCCTCCAGATAGTTTTCTGCATACCACTCTACCGCTGCCACCAGCCCCAGGTCATCAAGCAAGGTGGGTCGAAGTTCATAGATCACTTTGTGTATTTCGTCAAGTGTCTTCACCGCTAAGGCTTGTACTCCCCTCAGTTTGGCTTTGGCCTCATCAGCATCAGAGGGTAATATAGCTATAACCGCCTCCAGATTAACTGCCAGGCTAGTCAGAGCTTGACTCGTCTCGTCATGCAGCCCACGAGCAATCCTTTTGCGCTCCTCCTCCTGAGTTGAGATAACCAAGTTCAATACCTCACCACGAATCTCCTCCTTACGCTGCACCTCATTATATAACTTGGCATTCTCAATGGCGACGGCAATTTGATTGCCAATATTATTTAGAAGCCGAATGTCCTCGGCGGTAAACCGTCGCACTTTGTGGCTAGCAATGTTCATAACGCCTAAAACCTTATTTTTCGACCGAAGCGGCACGCTGGTAAAGGCTCGGAGTCCTTCCTTAATGACCACGGAGCGAGTGAGCCTGGGGTCCTCAGAAATGTTATCCACATAAATAGGCTTCTCCAGTTGGGCCGCTCTTCCAGCGATGCCCTCACCTAACCTCAGACCATCGATTTCTTGAACGAATTCCTTAGACAAGCCCCGGTAAACTCGGTAGGACAGTGTTTGGGATTCCTCATCCAGTAGAAGAATCCCACCCGTATTTCCTTTCATTAACTCCAGTACCTTGTCCAAGGCACTATTAAGAATTGTATCCAGGTCCAGTGACTGACTCACCGTACTGGCGATAGCATTTAAGGCTAAGAGGTTCTGGTTTGCTTCTCTAATTTGCTGCTCTAACCTTTTGACCTCAGTGACATCCCTTATAAGCTCAACTACCTCAGTAATATCACCCCGACTGTTCCTCAGTGGCGAGACGATTACATCAAAATATCTTACCCGGCTTTTCCCCTTGGTGTCATAGAGATGAGTATGGCTCACCCTCACTGGCTTGCCAGTATCCCAGACCCTGGTGATAGGACATTCGCAAAGGGGAGGTTGGCAGGGCTCAGTCACACCATGAGAAACTTCATAGCAGTGCCGCCCAATTACTTTTGCGGTGGTGCTCCCCTGCCTCTTAAGTAGAGCGGCGTTGACCTGAGTAAGGCAAAGGTCTCGAGCAATGACCATCAATTCATCATCTAAACAATCAATAATAGCTTGCCAGTAACCTCTTGAGCTTTGGTATTCTCGCTCTAATGGCTGAAGCTCTTTGGTTTTCTGGAGAGTTGCTTTCTTCGGCATGACTAACACCTAGTTTCTACCGCCGGAGCTGACTCACAGTAATTCATCCGGGACGCCATATTTGCTAGTCTTTAGTATAACACTTCTGTGCGGCACAAGTAAATTCACTTATCAGGCAACTCAGATATAGACGGTGGTCGCCCTTGACTTGTGTAACCAAGGCAAGATAGCCTAATATATCACCAGGGTAGTGAATCAGTGTATTACTTTGCCTATGGCTCCAATCTCAACAAAAAACAAATGCGGGAACGCTGCCCGGACAGCAAGCCTATGTTTATTGCCAGACTGCCCAACTACAAGCTGGTGTTTGCTGGCTGGTCCAGGCAGAGGCGAGGTGGGGTCGCCAGCATCAAGCCATTTAGAGGAGAAAGAGTTCTCGGTGCCATTTATGAGGTTTCGGAACAATGTTTACGGCGACTGGATAAATATGAAAGCTCTTATAATAGAATGAATGTCACCGTATTTGATGAAGATGGTGACCCCATTGACGCAATAACTTATATCAAGTCTCAGCAATCAGAAGAAACACCGCCCTCAAAGGAATACCTGGCTGTTATTCAGCAAGGCTACAGAGATTGGAGAATCTTCTAGGTATAAGGTTGGCTACTAACTCCTTAAGCTAACCCAATCAGTCCTGTCCCACATCTGGCGGCTACTTTTTATCAGTCTTACCACCACCCAGTCCACCCCACTATAGTACTACGGCAGGTGCTACTATATCCCTATTTACAATCAACTCATGTGGGGTAGAATTGTAGCAGTCATACATATAGAGCCTCAAAGAGAAAGGAGGTGAAGGCTTTCGACACTATTATAAAGATTAAGTCTTGAATCAAATCTGAGGCAAACAAAACGCCTTAAATTTTAATACGGAGGTGAGAAATGAAAGTAGTAGTCGTGGGTTTTGGACAATGTGGTAGCAAGATTGCCGACGAGTTTAGTCGACTGAATGCCCGAGCGCGCTCTCATCGTGGAATTGAGATAGTTAGCGGTGTCTTCGCCGTAAACACGGATGTTGCTGATTTGAGCAGCCTTTCCAGCATAAAATCAGATTACCAGCACCGAATTCTTATTGGCAATCGTAAGACTGGCAGTCACGGTGTGGGAAAAATAAATGAGCGAGGCGCTGAAATAGCCAAACAAGATGGTGACAAGGTCATCGATGCTCTAAGGTCAGCGGAACGATTCTATGAGGCCGACGCCTTTTTACTTATTGCCAGTGCCGCTGGCGGCACCGGTTCCGGCTCAATGCCGATAATGGCACAGAGAATAAAAGAGCGCTATGAGGACAAGCCAGTCTACGCTCTGGTCGTCCTCCCCTTTGAACATGAAGAGACAACAGAGGCCAG
>SDBT01005514.1_pt1 | contig 21204 bp, 16 predicted proteins | sample 2277101 | NCBI WGS metagenome assembly SDBT01 (sample SAMN10404973, study PRJNA504765) | marine sediment metagenome | isolation source: marine sediment core GS10_PC15, 103 cmbsf | place: Arctic Ocean: Southern Knipovich Ridge | collected 2010
CTCCAACGGTACCACCAGTTCAATACTGACTATCGTAACTCCGGCCACCGGTACCGATATCGAAATATGGTGCAATGGCACGCAGTGGTATCTTACAGGGACCGCAGTTACTGCAACGGATACGGGTGTAACTTTCACCAATCTGTAGCAGTTAATCTTAATGGGGTGGGGCTCCGGCCCCTTTCCCCTTTTTTAGGAGATGCACGATGCTAAGGCAAATCTTAATAATAGCGGCGTTCATGGTGCTTGCTTGCCTTTCTATGGGCATGAGAAGCAGGTACAATCCGGATTTAGCGGGTTCGGCGTCCTGGACTCCCGGCAGTGTTGCCGATGGAGAGATGGTTTCGCAAGACATTACCGTTTCCGGTGCAAGGTTGGGTGATTTCGCCGTAGCAAGTTTTTCGCTCGATGTCGAGGATTTGGTTTTGGATGCAAATGTTACATCAGCGAATACAATTACTGCAACATTAACAAATGATGGCATAAATGCCGGTGTCACTCTCAGTGCCGGCACAGTTTATGTCAAAGTAATGTCAAAATAAGGAGTACGTAAAATGCGAAAACTGATTTTACTTTTACTGGCGATTGGCCTGCTGCTTGTGATGCCGAGTGTTGCATGGAGCCAGAGGACTACGCCTGCGGTCAGTAGCGTTGAAGGGACGGTCCTTCACACTATGCAGACATCGTGGATCATCGCCGAGACGGAAAACTCCGGTGACACACAGGCTACGGCGTTAGCAAAAACAGAACGGACAAAAACGCTTGTCGATGCCGCTATTGCTGCCGGAACCAGTGGTGACGGGAATATATCGACACTCATCATACCGTCGAGCGTTAACTCAGCAAGGTTCAGGTGTATCGGTATAACTGATAACGCAACGCTTACCCATCAGATATATCTCGGCACGCTTGGGGGTGAAAGTGATTGCGAGTTAGTCTACGTCGGTCAGCTTGCATGGGTCATCGGTACACAGACTTCTCAATACGACCAGATCGCCTATACATCGGGCGGGACATACGAACCGAAACGGGGCAACATCGTTACTGGAAATACCAGTGGCGAAACGGCTGTCGTTGTCTCCAAGACGCTTACAAGTGGTGCATGGGCCGACGGCGATGCTGCCGGTACTATCACGTACAGGTCGGCCTCTGGTGCGTTTACGGGCGGTGGTGAGACGGTCAAGATAACAGACAGGTTCGGAGTAACCCAGTCTAACGTTCTAACTCAAGGGTCTGACCTTATTGATTTTGAACTTGCCGATACGGTTGTGGTTACCTCCAAAGTGTGGGGCTCATCATGGTCATCGGTATCACCTGCCGACGACGATACGAGCGCTGAAGCGGAGATCGACCTGAAAGGCGCTGATTACATGGTCATCTTGACTTCAGCCTGTTCAGCAGACGGGAAGTTGCTTATAAAAGGTTATTGAGGTAAATCATGCCGACAGAAACCAATATTGCTAATTTAGCTCTTACCAAACTCGGCGGGGCAGGGGATGGCGAGTCCGGCAATGCTCTTATTTCGAGTATCGACGGCGACGACAAACTTTCTGCGCATTGCAAGTTGAATTTCCCGCGGGCACGACGCCGAACTATTGTAGACCTGGCGACCTTAGAGTGTCCTTTTCGGTCAACAGTACGATTCAAGGATTTAGGTGCGGAGTTATCGTCTGGCAGTATACCGGAAATCGGAGAATATCAACATGCTTTCAATCTTCCGGGTACCTGTTTAGAGGTAGTGAGGCAATTCGACGAATCAGTTATGCTTGAGAGGAGGCGGCCAAATCAGGCGAGATCGCCAGTTGCTTTTCAATGGGAAACAGTAGCAAGTAAGAGCGGTAACGGTAAAATCCTTCTGACGAATACGCTATCAAATCTCGCCGGAACCAGTGCATTTATAGAGTATGTGATTGACACCCCGCAGACAGGTTCGTTTACGGAGCAGATGATCGAGTGCATAGCGACTCTACTGGCTACTCTTATCGCTCCGATTGCCGGCAGGGACATGGAAGCCGGTGCTTTTTTGCTACAACAGTATTTAGACGTTGCTATCCCGAACGCACAAGCGGCGAATCAAAGAGGATTCAATGACACGGCGCGGACCATCCCAGACTATTCCGGGGGCAGGTCAACGGGAGGAGTTGGAATACGTGCCAGTGGAGACCTCGGCACATTCGTGAATGCCGCTGGAAACAGACAAAGCATTTTCTGAGAGGATAAATCATGAGAAAACTGGTTATTTTAGCGATATTGTTGTTTGCAACCCCCATCTTTGCCACTGTTTCCGACGGCGAAACAATCAGGGAGTCGTTTACCGCTAACGGTTCGGCTACGACGTTCACGTTTACCTTTAAGTGCAATTCCAGCGATGATGTATTCGTGTATTCGCCGGTGATTGCAACAGGGTTGCCTATCGCCGCTCTTGTAGAGGATACGGACTACACCATAGCCCCTACGGGTGGAAGTTATCTCAACGGCGGGGTTGTAACAATCAGTCCCGCCCTTGAGAGTACTGTCGCTCTCAGGATTGTCCGGCGGATCAAGCAGAGCCAGGAGACCTCTTCGGGCGCGATAAAGCCTGCAACTATCGTCGCTGCCTTAGATAAAGTGACGCGACAAGTTCAGGATGCAGAGGACAGAAAAGACAGGTCAATACATCTTTCCGAGAGTGATGCAACGAATTTCGATATGACAATTCCGGGACTCTCCGAAAGAGAAAGTACCTATATGTTTTTCGATTCCGCTGGCGTCCTGACTTTCGTTTCCGGCGTTACTCCAGACAATGTTACTGTCAGTTCGTTCATGGAGACGGTATTGACAGCTTCCAGTGCAGCGGGGGCGTCTAATACACTTCAGACCATGCTCGTGTACAACGTTAAGAACTCGGCTTACGGTGCGATAGGTGATGGCGATACAGATGATTCGGCGGCGATACAGGCGGCCATAGACGCTGCGGAGGCGGCAACTGCTGGGACTGTATATTTTCCTGCCGGGACTTACCGGCTTGGTACGGCCTTGGCGTTGACATCGCTCAACCCACAAGGCATACACCTGTTGGGTGAAGGAAGGTGGAATACTTTTCTTGAACCCGATTCTGACATTATAGCGATTGATGTGGCTGTTGAGGCAACACATTTCTCAATTAAAGGGTTTACAATTCGTCCGCGTCTGGGCGGATCCAGTACAACCGGGGAGGCGATCAAACTCGGCGATGGTACTGGCAATGGTGTATCGTATTTCGAACTGTCGGATATAACGATCCGCAAGGACTCCGGAGGAACGCTTAAATTCCAAGACGGTATTACGTTAGCGAAAGGTTTCACTGGAACATTTGCCCGCATCAGAATAACATCTTGTACCCAGTATGGATTCCATGCAGGGTCGGTGGGCACAGTCAACAACGTGCTCTTTAGTAATTGCGATTTCAGTGGAGATACGACCTGTTTCTTTGGTTCAAATATGCAGGCCTGCCACTTTAACACATGTGCATTCCAGAAGCCCCCCATCGGACTCGAACTCAATACTTCCTGTATTGAAAACGTAATTACATCCTGCTGGTTCGAGATGGATGCTGTGGCAAGTGGTATCGGGTTAATAATGGATGGCAGTTGCAAATATAACACTGTCATTGGTGGCCATTTTATAGGACATAGCGGAAACAGTGGCAATGCAATCAAGTTGGATAATAGTTGTGACTCTAATCTGTTCCTTAATATAAGGGCATCACTACAAACAGTCAAAGTCTTAATCAATGATTCAGGTTCACAGCACAATATCTTCATTGGAGGCGATGCGGGAAGTGCTGTGACTGATAACGGTTCATCGAATAGTTATCTGCAAAGTGAAGATAATGAATGGCTGTTCAGTGAAGGAAACAGTGGCGGCGATACAAGAGTTATCTTTGGCAGTTCTACTCAGGGCACAATGGTTATGAATGGTGTTACGGCGGCCGAACTTCAAGCAGCCGCGCAAGAGAATGCCGGGTTATTTCTCACAGCTTCCGGGGGTGCCGATCCGTTCGATGCTGTCGGGAACCTTGTCATTAAGCCAAAGAATGACGCCAGCCTTGGTTTGTATGTCTTTACCGGATCCACTCCGGCTGAACGTGTTAAAATCAATGAAACAGCGATAACGACTTCCGTTCCGATTGTTTCGACGGTCGTTACGTTCACTGATTCCGATACCACTCCTACGGTTGCAGGATCGAATTCTTTTCTCACGAATACCAGTGGTGTAACGATTACGCAGTTTGACAATGGGATTGCCGGCCAGATGATCAGTATCATATCGAAAGGCGCGATAGTCTTCGATACGTCGTCGGCCAGCCGCTTGATAGGAAGCAGTGTTGATATCACGACTGCTTCAGGTGATACATCGCTGTGGATATGTGAGACTGGCGGTACAGGTTCTTCGGTCTGGCGGTTACTTAACTGGATTGACGTGAGTGTGGATAACTCATAATGCTAAAGAGATTCGCTATATTCATTTTGTTCTGTTCGGCGGCGTTTGCCTATTTCCCGTCGATTACGAGTTTCAATGCGGGGCAGGTTTCGCCTTTAATGGAGGCTCGCGCAGACTTCCAGAAGTACCGAGCTTCGAGCAGGACTATCGAAAATATGTTCGTTACCGTTCAAGGGCCAGTGCTCAAGAGGCCTGGCACAAAGTACATCGCAACCGTAAAGACAGGCGTTGCAAGGGTCTTATCCTTCGAGTATTCCACTGATGATGCGTATGTGATTGAAGCTGGCAATCTCTATATGAGATTCTACCGGAACGGCGGGCAAATACTTGACGATAGTGATGACCCTGTTGAGATAACAACGGTTTTTGCAACCGATGAGCTTTTCGATATCCAATACGTCCAAACTGACAACGATATGTATTTCGCCAACGGTTCCGATCCGCCACAGATTCTTACACGAGCAGACCACGACGATTGGACTATTGGGGATGTAGACTTTACCAACGGGCCGTTCTTGCGGGAAAATGAGACTACAACTACGATTACCCCGACGAGTTATGGTTTTGCAGCAGACGCCTCTGCGGAGACTTTCACTATTACCGGAAGTGGCGACTTGAGTTCTATTTTCACTGATGGTAAGGAGTTTCTTGTCAATGGGTCAACGGCAAACGATGGGACTTGGACAGTGAGCAGTACAAACGCGACCGACCCCTTTGTAATTACAATTACCACCGATATTACAAGTGGAGTCAACGACGGTACCATCCTTATCGTGGGCGGAACCGTTACCCTTACGGCGAGCGCCGCTATTTTTCAGACGACTTCAGGCGCAACCCATGTAGGTTCGATCTGGGCGGTCAAGCAGGTCAGGGGTAATTCGGTTCTCGAAGGGTCGTTTAGTGCTAACGGAACATCCTTGAGCAGTTCCTTTTTTACCGGCAGTTATGGGTTTACGACCAGTGGCAATTCGGACGGCACTATAACGCTTCAGAGGAGTACGAATAATGGTATTTCATGGCGGGCGGCGTTGTCTGCTTCGACGAATGTCGATTTCGATAATCTCGCCGAGACCGAAGATGATGGAGCTATATATCGTATAGTAATGAGCAATTACGGCAGCGGTACGCCTACGTTTACGTTTACGATCACAGACGATACGAACAAAGGTGTCGTTGAGATTACTGCTCTTACGAGTACGACCGTGGCGACGGGGACGATTATTGTGAATCTGGTCACTACTGATTCAACAACGACGTGGCGGGAACCTTATTGGTCCGATTACAGGGGGTGGCCCAAGACGGTTGCATTCCATCAGCAGAGATTGGTATTTGGCGGGTCCGACACATATCCCCAAACAATATGGTTCGGTAAGCAGGACCCGGACGATTATGCCAATTTTCTTGAGGGTACACTGGACACGTCGGCGTTCACCGCCGCCCTTGAGGGCCAGAACCCTCTCAGGTGGTTGCTGAGTCAAGATTTCCTGTTGTTAGGTACATCGGGGTCATGTGGCAAGTGGGGCGAACAGGGCAAGTCTGTGGCCCCTACATCGCCTTTCTACCAGGAACAGACCCGGTACGGTTCAGCGGCGTTGCAAGCGGTTCTGGCGGGTGATTCGGTATTGTATATCGAAAGAGGAGTTCGCAGGGTCAGGGGCTTCGGATTCGATATTCAGGTCGAGAAATATCTCTCACCTGATTTGACTATCCTGACGCCGGAAATAACCGATAGCGGGATTGTGGATATTGCCTTTCAGCTAAGACCAAACCCGATTTTATGGTGTGTACTTGCCGATGGTGAAATTGCGACAATGACATTCCAGACGGATCAAGCGGTTATTGCATGGACCAAACAGATTACAGATGGTGATTTTGAGAGCGTTACGGTTATTTCAAGTGGAGCCGATGAAGATGAGGTTTGGGTTTCCGTCGAGAGAACTGTTGACGGTACAACTTCACGGTATATCGAGCAATTCCAGCCTAACGACTGGGGCGACCAGGAGGATGCGTGGTTTGTCGATTCCGGGCTGGGTTATGACTCTACCGCTGATACGGATTTTAGCGGACTGGACCATCTTGAGGGCGAAACCGTTGCTGTCTGGGCCGATGGGATTGTATTGGAAAGTGAACGGGTCCTTAGCGGGGAGATAACGATAGATGTTTCATCGAGCAGGGTGATTGCCGGACTGCCCTTTACCGCCAAACTTGAAACACTGCCCCTGAGAATCGACCCGCAGGATGCTACGCTCAATAAGCATATAAAAAGATTGTGGATTGACGTGATTGAAACCGGCCCCTATTCATTTGGGAACGGTCCTGACGGCGACTTGACAGAGGTTGTCAGTTTCGGTGGCGCTACTGTAACTGCATTAGAGCCATTCCATACAAGCACTGTCAAGCTACAGCAATTCCCTTTTGTGTACGGAGGGCGTATAAAACAGACCGTTTTTATTCAGAGTTCCAAACCGGTTCCACTTGGGATTCGGTCTATCGAAGCGGACGTTGAGATTCGACGATGATGGAGATACGACAGATACAACCCGGTGACTATGAGTTTGTGAAAGCAAATCCTTTTCAGGAGATCGTCAAGGACTATCCGGACTTGCCTATACCGGACAATTCATATACCTGCATATTTGACGGCGAAATAGTGGCGGTTGGCGGAATCAAGGTTCTTTGCGATGGCGTAGGGGAAAGTTGGGTAATTATGACTAAGCAATCAAGGAAAGACGGCATCTTCGGATTGATAGCATGTCGGGCCATCAGGGATAAGCTGGAATCGTTAATATTGGAGTTGGAACTGAAGGCATGTCAGGCACGGGTGAGGTCGAATTTTGCCGTAGCGATAAGATTTATTGAGGCACTTGGATTTACGATTGTCCGGGAGATTAAAGGTTATTTCCCCGATGGTGTAAGTGCCCTTTTGTATTCAAAGGTTTGCAATGAAAGATGATATTCTTAGAAATATAATATCTGGCACATACAATCGTTACATTCCCGACGATGTTGAACTCGTCGAACGGAATGGATACGTTTTCTTTGGTCATTGGAAGTACCGATTCGATCCTGTTACTCTTTTGGTTCTTGGCGCTGTAGGCACAGGTATATCTGTAGCTGGCACATTACAGCAAGGCAGGCAGCAGGAAAAGATCGCCAAGAGGCAGGCGGAAATAGATATTGCAAACGCCAAAAAGGTAAGAGAGGCCACTGTCGAGGAGGCACGAATCAAGCGTGAAGAAGGCCAGAGATTACTTGCCCGCCAGAAGGGCGTTGCAGCGGCCGGTGGTATCAGGCTCAATGTAGGTATTCCGCTCTTGATAGAAACCGAGACACAAGCGGATATCAGTCAGGATATAGGTTTTATTCTGGAACGTGGCGGGGAAGAGGCCGAGTTCCTGCGGTCGCGTGCTGGTATTACAAGGGCTTCCGGCAAGGCTGCAAGACGTAAATCGAAGTTCAGTGCCCTTACGCAGGGATTACTCGGTGCAGCGACGATAGGTTTTCAGGCAAGAGAAGCAGGGTTGTTTAAGGGGACTCCCAGTATTGCACCTGCCGGTACATTTCGTGAAACAACAGGTATAGGTCAAGTGCGATTCGCAAGGAGATTTTTGAGATCGTGAGAAAACTTATATTCATCTTGTTAGCCTTGACAGGTATCGCATCCGGTTATTGGGAGATATCCAATGATGTTCCGACGGTCTTCTCGGCTGCCGGTGATCAGCAATGGCGCATGTGGAGCGGCCATGGCGCTGCGGGGTCGCTATTTAATGATTCGAGTGGTATCCTGTTCGATGATACGAATGAAAGCATTATTGTTGGTAAATTTACGCCCGGAGATGCGCCGAGTTTCTCTGTGGCTGTAGGTTATTTTGCTGGCAAAGAGAACACGGTGGCCTTTCATACGAACATTGGTGCTTATGCAGGATATTTCAGTATTGGATTCCAACAGACTGCGGTTGGTTATGAAGCGGGCATCAGGAATATTGGGCAAATCCAAACGGCTATAGGTATCGGTGCCGGGTCGAGTAACGAAGGTGAAGCTGCTACGGCGTTGGGTGCTAGTGCCTTTACCGATTTTAATCAAGACACTACGAATGCTAAAGACATTACCAGTGTTGATTTTGCAAACAATCGGGTAACAATTAGTGGAGGGCACGGTTTCGGTGCTAACGACACATTTAGGAACCTGTTGGTTACCAGCGCCGGTACATTGCCTGCCGGTTTATCTGGGATTCAGGTATGGGAAATTATCAGTTCGACAGTATTGGAATGTTTCTCGGATAGTTTCACCGATGCAGGATCAGGTACGCATACTTTGACGCCCCGATTTATTTATGATAATTCCACTGGTGTTGGCTTTGATGCCCAGCCCGATGCCTCCAATCAAGTCGTCTTAGGCGATACGAACGTAACAGAGGTGAAAACATCAGGTTCTATCAATGCCGGTGGCGGTCTTACTCTTGGCGGGAACATTATCATTCCTGACGATGGCCTCATCGGTTCTGTTTCAGATACAGACGCTATCCAGATCGAGGCTGACGGCGATGTAGTTATGTCTCAGGACTTGACGGTTGACGGTACTATCTCAGACGGCACAGCAACGCTCACAGGCGGTAACTATAGCAGTGTAGGTACAATCACTTCGGGCGATATAACAATTTTAGATGCTACTCCTATTCTTGTTTTTAGGGATAATAATAGTTTAGGGGCTGCTTCAGTTGGTTTTATAGAGTGGAGAGATTCAGGTGGTGGAAGGGCTGGATTTTTGGGTAATAATTCTGCAAGTAATGATGATTTATTTTGGAAGAATGAACAAGGAGGGAATATAGGAATACAAACAACTGGAGCAGGTAAAGTTCAAATCTTTGCTAATGTCGAGCTGAATGGCAATCTAACCGGGGCCGATATAGATATTAGCCCCGGAACGGGTGATTATGTCAGTACGGGGTCGTTTACTACCAGCGAGTTCACCGTCGAATCCGATGGCGATACGTTTTGGACAGGAGCTGGTACCGGAATACCTTATGGTCACATGTACGTTGATGGCACTCAATCAATAATAGTTGCTCTTACTCTCAATACTCCGGCGGAGGTAGAAGATGACGGAACAACCTCCGCAGAGGATGGCTGGTTGGGGGGAGATGTGAACTTAACTACATTCCCAACTGGCGGAACGGAGCATTATCTGACCATTGGAAAGTCGGGCATATATCATATAACTTGGAATTTAAGTTTCAAAATGGTTACTGGTGCCGCAAATACACAAATACATGCAGGGCTGACGGTTGATACTACGACTTTTGTGAGAGATAGATGCGAAGCCCATAGAACTATCAGTAATAATTCTGATATAGGAAACATGGGTGGAACATGTATGAGAGAGTTGTCTAGCGGAAACCAAATAAGTCTTTGGATGGAAAATACAACAAATAGCAATGACGCTGATGTTGTTCACGGGAGTTTAACAGCACTTTTGGTAGGTGGCAAATCGGAGATATAATGATTTACGAAAATGATGATGTTATGTTATACGAAAATGGCGACACAATGATATTTGATGGGTAAATTCTATTGAGGCGTAACATGAAACAAAGAACACAATTGTTACTAATTGTCATTGCCGTGCTGATAGCGTTCTTGCTTGCCAGTGTTGCTAATGCTGCCGTAACGACTACGAATTATTATGTTGATACAGATATTGGCAGCAATGCTTATGATGGATTGTCTGCGACGGATGACGGCGGCGGTGTTGGCCCTTGGGAAACGATGTTTTATGCCGAAAGCGAGCGGGACGTTGACCATACTGTCGGTGATGGTGATATTAGCATAATCAATTTTGCGGGTTCTACTCTCGATACGATTGCTGTAATTTGGGATGGAGCTACTACGAGTGCGACTCAATATGTAGACATCAGGAGGGATGGAGAATATACGTTGTCAGTCGCAAATGCCGATACGATGAAGGTTCGTGATGATTATATTAGATTCGATAATATGAAATTTGTTACGTCTGCGACCGATGGTGACAATGACCATCTTGTTGAGGTATTATTGATCGGAGCGACTTCTGATATTCGTTTTACTAATTGCATTTTTCAAGGTGCAGATAATGATACATTTCAATCTACCGGTTTGTTTGTCTCGGATGCTACGGCGGTAGTAACAGTAAATAACTGTCTTATATATGATATTGGGCAAAACTCGTTTAGCAGGGGTATCTATTCGCAGAATGGAGTAGAATCCGGAACTATTTATGTTTATAATACGACAATAGATAATTGTGCAAGAGGGGTTGTTGCTGGTGGTGATGTGTCAGCTAATGTATTTTGTAAAAATGTTATAGTAAGCAATTCCAGTGTGCTTGCATATCAACGTTTAACTGATGGCACTTTGGAAGCGACTAATTGCACTTCTGATGACGCAACCGTGGAGGCATTTGGGGCAGGCAACCAAAATAGTATTTCACCCACATATCGTCAAACACCGACAATTTACAATGTAATCGAAGAGGGGTGGGTGGGGCAAGGGTTGGATTTATCCGCTGATGGTCAGTGGTTCGTTGGTGACGATGACGATTATTATGGTACTGTTCGCGGGATACGTGGCGGCTGGGATATAGGTTTTTATGAGTTACCTGCTGCAGAGGAGTATTATGTTTCTAATGCAGGTAATGATTCCTCCAATGGTATAACAACTGGGACATCGTGGGAGTATGCTCCGTCTATGGATTCTGCTTCCAATACTTCTGATGCACACGTGTTCAATCCAGGTGATACACTTTATTTTAATCGAGGGGACACCTGGACTGAACGATTTCAACCTGCCGATCCTGGAACTGTTAATAATTATGTTACTTATTCTGCGTATGGTTCCGGGGCTCGCCCGATTATTAATGTCCGCGAAGAACTGACGAACTCCCAAACGGAAGCTAAGTGGGTAGAGACGAGCGGTGGGTCAAACTTCTGGGTTTTCCAGGACACGCTAACATATAAGAATCATCGTCTCTGGTTAGAGGGGCAAGATTACAATCAAGCTGTTGACACTGGACCTAACACAGCTATGGATTCCACCTATAGATGGCATAACGCATCAGATGTTTTATCTGTCTATTCTGTGGGTAATCCGGCAACGACATATGACCTTATACAGGTGGATACGCAGGGGGAACCAAACCCACAATCATGTTCAATTCTCGCAAGCTATATTATGCTAAATGAATTGGATTTACGTGGGGGCGGTGTGTCGGTCAGATGTGTTACAGGTGATGTTGGAGTTATCATTGATAATTGCAACCTTGGCCAATGGTCTTACGTTGCTGTTTTTGCGGACCCGCATGATAATGGTATAGTTCGTAATTGTATTATTGATACTGATTTTAATGCTGGAGAGTACGATTATGAGCGACAGGGTGGTGGTCTGGGCGATGGAATAATACTACAGGATGCTGATGGCTGGTTGATACACAACAACGTATTTCGTGGATGGCAACACAGTTGCGTACTTATGCAAAACACTGGTTCAGGCACTACGAATAACAATAAGTGTTATGACAATGAGATGGATGGAGAGAATAGGTCATACAGTAGATTTTTTGCATGCTCTGCGCCTGCGGAGGGCGACTGCTCAGGTAACGAGTTTTACCGAAATTATTGCCATGATGGTACGGTACAAACTCAGATTGGTGGCGACCTTAATCTGATTGATTACAATATATTCAGGGATGTGAGGACAACTACGGCTGCCTTGAACAAAGACCCAACAGGAGCATCGCGCGGTATCAGTATAGCAGGCACTTCAAATACTGTGTGTCTCAATAACTCAATCAGAAACAATACATTTATAAATATCGCAGAGGCCGGCCTTCGCATGGTTCACACTGCTGGCGTCGCCGCCGCAGGCAATATAATCAGTAATAATCTTTTGTTTAACTGCGGTAACGATTCACAAGGCAGTGACCCGGCAGTTGCCATTTTTGTCAACGACGACAATGACATCAACACAAATACTTGGAGCAATAACCTGTGTTACACGGACGGTATATCGGATATAATCTCGTATCGTGGTTCACTAATGACGATAGTTACGTTCAATTCTGCTGATGACCAGAGCGATACCATTGAGAGCAACATTACAGGCGATCCGTCATTTGTAGTTGGCTCCGGAGAAGATTGGGCAGTCGGGTTGTCGTCTCCTGCTATTAGGATGGGGGTTACAGTTTCCGGCCTTACCACCGACTATAACGGCGATCCGGTTCATCGTCGGTGGCCTACCATCGGGGCCTTTGAGTTCGGTTCCATCCCCTACCGACCCAGATATTCAGGGGGCATATACAGGAGGTTTTGGCGCTCCAGGTATAATCGGTAGCGGAGTAACAGATTCGCAAGGAGTAATCATGGAAAACCAGAACAGTGTACCAATTTCAAAACATGAGAAGGAAATAATATCCACACTTTTGAGTCTATGTGAATCTATTAGTTTATTGGTTTGAATAATGGGTGTACCACTTTTTGAAAGAAAAGAATTACCGCCACGCAGAGTAGGCCAGGCCAGGTCGGGTTTTGATCTTGCCGAAGGTGCGGAGTTAGCGCGGGCAGGGCAGACCCTTTCCAAGTTTGCCGGTGCGGAATTCGATAGAGTCGTTCAGACAATGGCTGCGAATGAATTTGCTACTTTTCAGGGCACGGTAAATGCCGAGATAGAGACTTTCAGTGCATTAGTCCAGAGTAAGCCTGGAGCACCCTTTAAGGAGCTGGAGGATGAACGTAATAAAATGATGTTGAGGCTGGATGACGCAGGAGCGAAAGCCACAACACGCCTTGCGAAAGAAGATATTAAGAACTTCATGCTCCGCAACAAAGGCGTTATCTTTACCAAAACTCAGGCGAATATGCTGGCGATACGTACAAGACAGCAACTTGAAATATCAGAATTGCATATCAAGAATTTCATGGCAACGGGTGATATAGATGGCTTGGAGAATCACTACAAGGAGATGGTGATCGCCGGGTTTTACACCAAAGAGTTTGCCGATGCGAAGTTTGCTCTCGAAGAAACGATCATGGATGATGCGGACAAAGAACTGCTTATTGATAACGCATCGCAGGCAGGACTTATCGCATGGGCGGCAACGGTATCGCCCGCGTCACCACTTGGCGATAAAGATGCGGGATTCGCCGCTATCCAGGGTCTTGAGGGTTTGACAGGCAAGGAAAAGGGTCTTGCCGAGTCTACCTACAACACGCAGGTTAATAACAGGCGAGGCGAAAACCAGATAAAATTAGAGGCTCAACAGGACAAGGATTACGGCGATATAAGTCAGTTGATTTTCTTCGATAAAAACTATGCGGCGGCAATGCAGGCTGTAGATGCTTCAAGTCTTGACGCAAAAACAAAAAAGACTTTGTTTGCGGACATTGAAAGAAGAGCAGTGGCGGCGGCGGAAGAAAAACCTTTGATAAATGACAGGGTTGAAGAAGCTCGATTGTACGAACAGTCTTTAGATATATGGCGCGGTACAATAACCAAGAAGGACTTTGACGCCGATTTGATAGCAAACCAGAATAAATTGGATGATTCAGCACACCAAAGAGTTTCGTCTTCCGCAGCCAATACCTTGAAATCATCGCAAGCCGAATCTTTGCGACGGGCGCATACGGAGGCTGGTAATCTTATTGTAGACCGTTTTGCCCAGTCCGCCCAAGATCAGTTTATGGCTGATGCGGTGAAGGGGTTGGCTCCTGACGTTGCCCAATTTTTTATCAATAACGAAACAGAGAAGCGCCAACTTCAATTCTGGTCATTGTCTCGGTATGACGCGGAACTCAGACAGTGGATTGAGGAAAATCCCGACAAGCTCGGCAAAGACTTCTTCCAGTTCAGCGAATCGCTAAAGCATGACTATTGGAACCAGAGCATAGACGACCTTCGTAAACTGAGAGAGAGAACTGAGGGTGAATTCGTAGCGGCTGCGTTCCTTGCGGCAAACCCGTTAGCGGCTCAAAGGGAATCAGTGAAACTCGCGACCGTAACGACTCAAGCAGAATATGATAAGTTATCGAAAGGAACGCGGTACCGAGACCCCGACGGCAATATCGCGACCAAACGATAATGGCTAAGAATATATTTGGCGATGAACTAGAGTTTGACCCAGAAGGTTCCGGTTTCGATCTCGAAACATTTAAGGAATCAGGGGGCGTCCCCGATAAGACAGGCCACATGGGGAGTCTCGATCCCAGAACGGGTATGTTGTTAAAAGGAATCAGCCATCCGACAATACAGTTGACCTTGGACGAAGAAGAAAGGCTAGGCAACAAAATCATAAGGCGGGGCGATAGGTTTTTTTCTGTCTCAAAGAACGAGGCTCAGGTAAACGCTTTCGGCGATCCGATAGAAAGTGCGGTTGCCGTGTTGCCGGAACCGACCAAGGAACCGATACCGCCGGAGCAGGCATTTGAAAGAGCAGGTAAGGTCTGGGACGCCGCTGTTGAAAATGAGGTGCCTCTTGGCGTTGCACAAGAATGGTTTTATGACGCCACAATAACAGCAAGCGACCCCGACGACTTCGCAGAACCAGTACCGGACAACCGAACTGGTTTCAGTGAGAATTTCAAAAGAGAATGGACGTTTGAAAAAGGTATAACAAAACTACCGATAGCCGGTGGAATTATAGGATTAGCTCAGAACGCGGAAACCATACAAGCCGCTAACAGGCTCATTGATTCAGAGTTTGATTATGATGCGATGAACAGGCGGGCAAGAGAAGTTCATGCAGTGGGTATGGTTTTTGGCGGTGGTCCCTTTTTCCCTAAAACACTTGATAGTGATAGGAAGCGTATTGCTCAAGCTATAAAAGATTTTGAGTTCCAGAGCAGAGGCAAAACATTTGGTGGCAAATTAGCGGTCAGTTTGTCGGCGCTCCCGACATGGATGTTAGAATTCGCTGCTACAGGTGGCCTTGCGGCCCTTGGCGATGACGCCGCTCGAATTGCAGGCCAAAAGCTGCTTGGGCGATATGCAGCGACAAAATTTGGCAAGACAGCTATTAAGGGTGCGGGATTGGTTACTGGTGCTGTTGTTAGAACATCGACAGGTTTATTGCCAAGGGTAGGCGAAAAAGCTACGGCAAGACAGGTTTTGATCGATATAGGGCTTGCCGGCGAAGAAAACTGGGCGACGAGTTTAGCGAAAGCATGGGGCGATGTCGCCATTGAGTCGCTGTCTGAACAAACGGGTGGCATAATCACAAAGAACGTGATGCAGGGCCTTGTCAGGCTGCCGTTTGGTGGTAAATTCATATCTTCTTTGCAAGACGATTGGATTAAACTATTTGGGGGTACATCGGACGATTTCGTATCAAAGCTGATTACAAAGGGTGGCTACTCTAATATATTGGGCGAAATGAGTGAGGAACGGCTGTCAACCTTGTTACGGGAAGCAACCGGCGTTTCAGATCGCAGAGGTACTTTCGGTGAACGTATATGGGAAGCCATGAAAGAGGATTTCGACCCGGAGAATCTTGGCGTTGAGTTTCTAACTGTCTTGGCTCCGACTTCTGTAAAACGTGGTATGACTATAGGCGTATCGCTCACACCGGGCGTCTCCGTGCCCACAGAGGCCGAGCAAGTCGATCAGGCTGTTGGGGTCGGGCCGATACAGTTTGACACGCTGGCGGACGCACAGGGCTACGCCAGCAAGGCTACAGAGGTGGCTGAGAGGGAGGACAAGGACGTTACGGTTACGGTGGATTCTGGTGACAAGACTGTTACGGTCACATCTGTTGCAGAAGAGAAGGCCGTAGAGGAGCAGGCAAAGCAAGACGAAATAGTAAGTGAGGCGAGAACAGAAATTCAAGATTTGCTACAGCAGGCAGAAAGCGAAAAAGATGTTGATAAGCTGGAAGAAATAGCAGATCAACTTGATGTCCAGGACAAGATTATTCAGGAGGTGGAAGGCAGGAAAGCCTTAGAATTAGAAGATAAGTCGATTGGGCAACTCCGCAAAATAGCCAAAGATGCAGGTATTGATGTTCCGAAGGGAACGAAACCAGGCAGACTGAAAAGTCTTATCACTGGCGAGTTTTTACAAAGGGAAGCAGCCAAAGCAGGAATAGGCGTAGAGCGATTGTCCGATGGAAAATATCGGGTTAAGGTAACAGAAGGGAATGTTACGAGGTCCACTGATTTTGGTACGGTTCAAGAAGCTTTTGATTTTATCAAGCAAACACAAGCAACTGCCGACCAAGCCCAACAGGATATCCAGACTGAACAAAGTAGGATTAACGGGCTTTCTTATAGAGATTTGCAATCTGAGGCGAAAGATGCGGGTATTAAGGCAAATCAGAAGAAGTCTGCTCTTGTGAGGTTGCTGAAAGGGCGTGTGTCTGCTGAGAAGCCTGTCCCCGCCCCAGATCAAGCCGTAGTGGACGAACCCGCTCCCGGCGTGCAACCGGAGGGGGCCGCAGAAGCGAAGGCCCCCAAGCGAATCATCACAAAAGAAACATACGAGGCGGCAAGAGATAGGATACGCAGTGAAGGTAAATTGAAGACAGGTCTTGACCCGCAGGACTTCATTGACCTTGCTACGGTGGGCGCGTATCACTTTGAGACGGGGGCAAGGAAATTTGCCGAGTGGTCAAAGAAGATGATTACCGATTTCGGCGAAAAGGTCAAACCGCATTTGCAGGAGATATTTGACAAGATATCAAAAGCCGAGCCTGTATCGAAAGCCGAAAAGCCCAAGAAGAAACCTGCAAAGAAAAAAGTCAAGAAGCCGAAGTTCCCGAAGAATCAATCGGTAGACAAAGCAGAACAGGCCATACTCGGCGAAGACCCCATACAGCAAATACTGAGTGCATTAAAGAAAGCTGTAGCCGTTGCACCAAAAACGGAAGCGGAGAAGAAAGCAGAACTCAGTCGCAGGGTAGGGGCGGCGGCGGGTGCATTGAGGTCGAATGTGAAACAGGGGATGCCAACAGTGGAGGCATTGTTCAAATCAACAGGACTACTCAAAGGACCACTGACTGAATACGAGCAGGTTTTCCAGTCTATTGAGGACCAGTTGACGCCGGAAACGAAAGAGGCGGCTTATGCAAAAATTTCCAGTCATCCCGGCCTGAAATACTTTGAAGTTTTGAATACATCGAATTCGTTTACAAAGCTAATTCAGGGTACGGCACTTACCCCCGGTGATGTAACAAATATCGAGAACGTATTTGGTAAAATGTTCAGTGAAGTTACTGATATTCGACAGCAAATAAGCGACCTATACGAAATAATCCTTACTCTATGGAAAGCAGGATTACTCACAGGCATTAAAACAACGGGCCTGAATATCATATCCAATGCGGCTAACGCGATGGCGGAGACGGCGGCTCTTGTGCCGACGGCATTAGTAGACAATGCAATTTCATTGTATACAGGCGAAAGGACAAGAGCATTTACTGTTAGGGGCTATGGTGCTGGCGTAGTGGAAGGGATATTGAAGGGGTGGAAATATCTGCGTACCGGATATAGCGAACGCAACATCGGGGAAAAACTTGACTACAAAGAAACATTCTTTGGCACGAGCAAGTTTGCAAGGGCACTGCAAGCCTACGAAGAATTCATTTTTCATCTTCTCGGAGCGGAAGATCAACCGTTTTATTATGGATCAAAAGGGAGGTCGGTAAGAAGTCAAGCGATAGCAAAAGCCATAAACGAAGGACTCAAAGGCAAGGAACGCGATCAGTTCGTTAAGGATTTCATTCGTCACCCAACCGACGAAGTGGTTCTTATGGCATCAGAGGACGCTAAAGCCTCTGTGTTCCAAAACAGGACAAACGTAGGCGATGCTGCAAGGGCTGTTTCCAAAGTGAAACCATTCGGATTTATAATACCGTTTACGAGAACTCCATCTTCAATAGCTGTTCAGATTGTAAGCGATTATACACCTATTGGGGCAGTAAAGGAATTGCTCACTCAGATCAAGAAAGGGGAACTGGACCAGGCTGCAATATCGAAAGCGTTTGGTAAATCTATTGTCGGTACGGGTGCGTTATTTGTAGGAGGCGCACTGGTTACTGCCGGACTAATGACTCTTGACAGGCCCAAAGACGAGAGAGAACGTAAACTCTGGGAACTCGAAAACAGGAAAGCAAATAGTATTAAGGTAGGAGGCAAATGGCGGTCTGTTCAAGTATTAGGGCCATTGGGCAGCACCTTGATTATCGGCGGCCACTTCCAGAGAGAACTTGAGAAAACAGGTAGCCCGACGAAAGCGATGATTCAGGCAATGGCAGGAGGGGCAAAGTCGTTTAGCGAGCAAACCTTTGTGCGGGGACTTAATCAATCACTGTCTGCTATAGCTGACCCAGAGCGCTCTGCTGAGCGATGGTTTACTTCAATGGCAGGCTCCATTGTTCCCACGCTGGTTGCGGATATTGCCAGAGCGGCGGACGAAACCGAACGTCGAACAGAAGGTGCTGCTCAAAGAATACGGTCGAGAATACCTGTATTAAGAGAATCTCTACCGCCCAGAATAGACGTGTTCGGGCAAGACTTGCCTCGATATGGTGGTAATGTGTTAGAGGTAATGATCGACCCGTCGAGACCGTTTAAGATCAAAAGCGATGTAGTGGTCGATGAGCTTAGACGATTAGCCGATAACGATATCAAGGTTACGCCAACCTTATTGGGCGACAGGGCGGGATTTGATGTTCTAACTGCTGAGGAAAATACTCAACTATGGCGGCGGTCAGGGGAATTAACGTACAAGATTCTGCTTGCATGGATTAACAGTGAAGGCTACAAGAATATCCCCAATGACTTCACGAAGGGCGAGACTATAGAATCGCTTGTAAAGAAAACGAAAGCCGCTGCAAAAGCGGAAATTGTAGGTATTAAACTGAAACAAGGCGTTAGCGTTCTTAAATTAGCCGAAAGCGGGCTTTTGTCAATCGATGGATTAGACGCATTGCAATTTTTCACGAAATAGGAATAACAACATGGACGCACACGAATGGAAAATTTTAGGCTTCCTGTCAGGCCCGATCATCGGCCTGTACGCATGGTTTATCAAGCACGTAACGAGCAGTAATCTCCACCCAAAGGGCGACAAGCTGGTTTATAAGGACGTTTGCGAGGAACGAGGCAAGACCAACGAGGCTGAACATCATCACTTGAAAGAAGGAATGGACGAATTAAAAGTTGATGTAAGAACGGGATTCGACAAAATGGAATCGTTGATTAAGTCTTATCATTAGCCTTCCATTCGCCTCCTCCAAACAACCCTTAACTCTTTGTCCCGCAAGGAGTTGGGGGTCGGATTAGCATAACACTATCTGCGCGACATGCGCAATCTCACAAAAAAGTAGTTGACTTTGCCCTGCCATGTGTTATCATTAACAATAATAAGAACATTAGTTGAGGATATTCAAATGCTAACAGCCAGAGAAATAGCCGAAAAGACAGACTTGCCTGTATGGACAGTCAGGTACCGCTTGGATTTGCTTCGCACCGAAGGACAGGTAAATGCAGAGCAATTTGGTACAACGTATGTATATCCAGAAAGTGTTATTGAAAAAGTAACAAAATGGGAAGAGTAAGAGAATGGACGTACACAATATCTCCAGACAGGCCGAACAATCCGGCATTTTGATTAGGCCGTCATTGTGCGAAACGTGCCGTGAAAATAAACCGCTGGTGAAACATCATCGTGACTATACCCGGTCACTTGCGATAACATGGTTATGTTTGTCGTGTCATAGGAAAGAGCATTATAGCAATAAAGACCTTATCATGCCGGGCAGGAAGATAATACAACTCGATACGAGAACGCATGGTGTTATCCAGAGAGAGGCCATACGGCAGTCAACGAAGCCGGGATTTACCGTTACGATGGGTGGAGTGATTGCCCAACTTGCAATCCAGATTACCAATAGACGGAGGCGGAAATGAGTGGAAATACAAAAAAACCGGCGAATGGATGGCTTCCGGTATTGGAATATAAGCCGTGCAAGGACATCATTTGCAGTGGTTCGCAGAAGGTTACGGATGACGGAATTTCCGTTAATTGGCAGGTTGCGCATAAAGGGAAAGTTGGACAAGCTACGTCGGCTACACGACAAAACGAGGAAGATGCGAAGATTTTCTTTTACAATAAACTCCGTGGCAAATTGCGGGGTAGTTGGATGATTATGGAAACATTGATAGAGAAAACAGTTAAGCCGTTCCATGCAAAGATGAAAGTGATTGAGGATAAAATCCCGGCAGCGGTAATAGCAAAGTACGAGGAAATCCTTGGCCCGCTCCACAAAGTTGACCAACAGAAAATCGACGAAGCTATAGTGGAATTGCAGAATATTTGTGATAGATGGTAGCTCTTTTGAAAAGGAGACATTAAAATGAAGGCAGTACGTAACATACTTTTGTGCCTGGTCTTGTTGGTTACAGGTTGCTCAAACCACGCACAGGGAACTCACACCACCACGATAACGAGAACGTGGAATAATAAGACAGTTATAGATAACCCTTTGGTGGAGACTATAAAAGCCTTCAAGGGCACGTCCACTGGCAATACGGGGAGAGGGTTTCAGATTCAGAAGATATCGAGCCGAACCGCTCGGAACATGGGTGCGTTCAGGTAAGCTCTTTGAAAAACAGAATACGAGGACGGCGGCGTGTGATAGCCGGAACTCAACGTGGACAGTGGCGGTGACCTACGGGTTTTTACGGGGCGGGATACTGTTATCCCGACAAAATATTTGAG
>SDBT01005515.1_pt1 | contig 21202 bp, 18 predicted proteins | sample 2277101 | NCBI WGS metagenome assembly SDBT01 (sample SAMN10404973, study PRJNA504765) | marine sediment metagenome | isolation source: marine sediment core GS10_PC15, 103 cmbsf | place: Arctic Ocean: Southern Knipovich Ridge | collected 2010
CCGATTTGCCCCGAGAGACCGTTTCGGGCGAGCCGGTGCGATTGGCGGTGGGGCCCGAGGGCGGGTTTACCGAGGAGGAAGTCGCCGAGGCGGTTCGAGCCGGCTGGCACGTCGTCGACCTTGGGCCAAGGATCCTGCGAGTTGAAACGGCCGCTCTTCTGCTGGCGGCCCAAGCGGTCAATCTGAGTGTCTCGTAGCCGGCCGCGTCACTTGTCCGAGGCGTCGTACGGCTCCTCGATCGTCACCGTTTCTTTGGGCAACGTCGCCAGCAGGTCGGGCAAGTCGTACGTCTTCAAGGCCCCGTGGACCACGTTGACGAATTGGTTCTCGGCCATCGGCGTGCGGACGACGCTCGACCAACTGCGGACGGATTGCTTGAGTGTCAGCGATGCGAACCGATCCGGCTCGAGCGCCGCGGCGTGCAACGCGACCGGGCCGACGCGGCCGATGGCGATCAGGTGGACGCGATTCTTCTCGTCGGTTTCGTAATCGGCCAAGTATCGGGCACATACCAGGGCATCCTCCGTTCGCATCTTCAGATACGAGGTACCCAGCAGGTAGGCCAGATAGAGGTCGGGCCATTGGGGGCCCACATATCGGGCGATACCCGCCTTTCCCGACACCGGCCCGGTCGTCTCGCCCAGGCCACGAAGATCGACGGCGAGGACCAGATGCCCGTCGGCGAGAAGCTTCTCGATCGACCCATCCGCGCCGGCATCGGCCTGCTTTCCGGCGGCGTTTAGGTAGAGATAGGCGTCCCCCGAACGTTTCTCGGGCACCCAGGCCAACGCGGGCAGAAAGATACCCGGCTCGGGGTGAATGACCAGTCGATCGATGCGATAGCCGTCTCGCTCGATGGTGCCGACCCGGTCGACCTTCGGTTGGGGAAGATCGTCGAGCGGGCGGATGCCGGTGATGCGCCGGACCTCGTCCAGCGCCTCGTTCAGCGTCTCGGTCGTTTCGGTCTCTTGCCAAAACTGCTTGCGTGCCTTGGCCAGCTTCTCCTCCAATGCCATATTGATGTCATATGTGTTCCGCGCGTTCTCCAGGAGCATTACCTGGCCTTGCGGCGTGCATTGGGCCTCTTCGTCGGTAAGTACGGAGAAGTCGGGTTCGGTGATCGGATCGTCGACGTCCATCAGCCATCGCCGCATCCATCGGACGGCCCCGACGCGAAGCTGCGTGGTGAACCCGTGCTTCTGGTCGGTTTCGATCAGATCGATCCGCTCGGCGAATCCCTGGCGCGTATAATACCGTTTGGCTTGGCGAAAGGTATCCCAGGTGCCGTCGATGTCGAAGAAGTCGTGCGTGGCCGTACAAAGAAGCGTCGGCTTGGGTGCCCGCATGGTGATGTACTCGAGATGGCCCATGCCAAACGCGATTTGACCGAAGATATCCTGCTCGGCGTCTTGCGGACCGATCGTCTCCATCAGGCGGCGAAAACTGGTCAAGTAGCAGCTCGGCGCGGCGCAAACGATTCGCTCGTCCAGCGCCATGAGATAACTGGTCAACGTCCCGCCGCCCGAGTTGCCGGTACAGCCGATCCGCTTCGGGTCGACTTCCGGGCGGCTTTGCAGGTAGTCGATCGCGCGCATGCCGTCGAAGACGCGGAACGTCGCCGTGTTGCGGCCCAACAGCGTGCTGCCCACGCCCAACATCGAGTGGGCCGTGGTGCCGCCGACACGCGGTCTACCCTGTTCGTCCAAGAGTTGAAAACGCTCGCCCTGATCGATCGGGTCGTAGCAGAGGGCCGCCATGCCGTTAAGGGCTAGCAGGACCGACACGCGCTGATAGCCGTCATACGCCTTGCCGTTGGCGCTATGGCCGCAAGGCACCAGTACGCCCGGATAGGGCGGCTTGGCATCGGGGAGATAGAGCAGCGCCGTGACGAACAGCCCGGGTTGGCTTTCGAAAATGATCTTCTCGATCCGATAACCGTCACGATCAATCTTGGCCACAACGCGGGCGTTCAACGGAGTCCGCTCGGGCAACCCGCCCAATGCGTCGAGGAAGAAGTGGCGCATCCGCTGTTGATAGGCCCGCATCTGGTCGGCCGTCTTGAGCGTCTCGAACATCGCATCGCGGCGGTCCATGGCCGCATAGACTCGGCCCATCAAATGGGTATGCATCATCTCTCGCGGCGCGACGCCTCCTTGTCGATCGGACAGAACCGTCAACTCATCGGCAACCGCCGAGGTGGCAAGGATCAACAGCAAGACGGCAACAGAACAGGCGCGGGCCATGGCACTCTCCTTAGGCAGTGGGTACTACGACCCGTAGTTTAGAGAGGCCGGCACGAGATTGCAAGCGACGGTTGGTTCCCTCTCGGGTGCCATGCTCCACGCTTGCGTGGGCATGCTTGCCCAGGGTCGAGAACATGCCCACGCAAGCGTGGAGCATGGCACCCCGCGTTGCACGCTGCTTTGCACTGGCGAGATGCCAGGGCACCCGTGGAGCATGGCACCGACGACCAGTTCAGAGTGTCAGCGACTTCAACTGCGGATACTTGGCGACGTGAACGATGTCGGTCATCTGCAGTCCGAGCTGGTGAAATCCGCCACCCAGGGGCGTGATGTGCTTGGCGACGGCGCGGAGAAACTTCATCTCGTCTTGGAACTCGAACCCGACGATCAGGTCGTCCAACCCGATCGGTTCGTCCAGAACGATCGAAGCTCCCGTACTGGAGAACTCCTTGGTCACGGCAGTAAACGCCTTCCCGACGACCGGTTTGCCACGTTCGATAGGAACGATCCAAACGGGCATGGTCAGATGGACCCGGCCGTCAACGCGCGGCCCTTCCACCATCAATTTCATCTGCGGCGAGTTGTTGTTGACCATCCTGACGAGAAAGCTCTGAACGGCCAACGCCTTATTCTTGGCAAACAGGGGCACGACTCCACCTCCGTCGAGTAGAAAACGGCAAACCACCCTAGGGGTCTGTCAGATTCAGGAGTTTGGGTTGAAGTTGTGAGCGGCAAGGCGCTAGCCGCCGGCCCCATCGAGTGGACTCCGCCCTGCAATACCGGCGGCCAGCGCCTTGCCGCTCACAACTGTTCTTGCCATTGTATTATAAAAGCATAGAACACGAAATCGCGGCGAAGGTCACTTTGTATCGACCGTAGCGAATCTACCACGTGGATACGGGGCCATTGCATTGGAGTGGCTGGCGGCATAGGGCAGCGGTGCCCCAGATCGCCACCAACTGGGGCACCGCTGCGCTATGCCGCCAGCCACCCACGCGCGAAACCGGGAAGCTACTTATCGGCTGCCCCCAGGTCATTGCGAAACCCCTCGGCGATCGACTCCCATTGCCTGGCCATTCGGCGAACCCGTTCGGGGTGCTCGGCCCTCAGGTCGTTCATTTCGCAGCGATCGACTGCCAGATTGTAGAGTTCCCACTCGCCTTGCCGACCGGCCCGGCCCGAGAGTTTCCAGTCGCCCATGCGAATAGCCCGATTGCCCGAATGACACCACCACAACGTCTCGTGCTCGACCGTTCCGTCGCGGGCAAATGCCGGAAGCAGGCTGTGGCCCGGCCGAGCGGGTGACAGTGGCGTGTCACTCGAAATCTCGGGCGAGTCCGTGGCCAGCTCCAAGATCGTGGGGACAATATCGATGAAATGCGCCGGATTGTGCCGCAACTCGCCTCGGGCGGCGATGCCGTCGGGCCAATGGGCAATGAACGGCGACGAAATCCCCCCCTCGTGATTCCAATGCTTGTGCAAGCGAAACGGCGTATTGGCGGCCGTCGACCAGCCCGGGCCGAGACAGAGGTAGCTATCGGCCGATCCCCTCGGCGCGTTCGGGTCGTGTCCGTCGCCGCGGATAATCTGTTCGGCACTGGCCCCGTTGTCGCTGACGAATAGAAGGAGCGTATTGTCCAGCACCCCCATCGCTTTGAGCTGCTCGATGATCCGCCCGATCTCCAAGTCCATGCGCGTGATCATCGCGGCGTGGATCGCCATCTTGTCGGCCTGAAAGGTCTTCTGCTTCTCGGTCAGCGACTCCCACGCGACGGCGTGCGCGGCCTCACCCGGCCCGATCCGTTGCCGGAGTTGCTCCGGCTTGAGATTCCAACGTGGTACGATGTCCGGGTGGCGAGCCGACAACGGTGTGTCGAGGAGGCCCATCTCTTTCATCCGTTTCCAACGCCGCTCTCGGACGATGTCCCATCCGTCGCGATAGGCGCCCCGATAGGAATCGATATCCTTTTGCATCGCATGCAGCGGAAAGTGCGGCGAGTAGAAGGTCACGTATTGGAAGAGCGGTTTGTCGCCATGCTCGCTTTGGTGGAGCTTCAGACATTGAATCGCATGATCGGCGATCGCGACGGTCGAGTAATAGTCCTCGCCCGGCTTGACCGGAGCGGAGAACGGGCCCTCCTTCCACGGCTTCGAGTCGAAGAACCGGTCCCAATCGCAACCGGACCTTTCGCCACCCCAGGACCGTGCGAATCGGCCGTCTTGCGGAGTGCCATCAATGTGCCATTTGCCGCTGTGATAGGACGTATAGCCGTGCGGCTCGAGCATCGCCGGCAGCAGCGGTGCCCAGGCCGGCCGGTTTCCCCGCGCAATCCCCGGCATCCCGTCGCGGCGTATCTGTTGGGCATAGTAGCCGGTCAGGATGCAGGCACGCGACGGCCAACAGCGACCGGTCGAGTACATCTGCGTGAATCGGACGCCCCCCTCGGCCAGGGTCGACAGGTTGGGTGTGCGGATTTCTCCCCCGAAACAGGCGGCATCGGAATAGCCCATGTCGTCGGCCATGATGAGCACGATGTTGGGGCGGCTTGCCTCTTCGGCCTCCACGGACCTGCCTATTGCCCCCAGAATGGCCAAGATGCCCAAAACGAGGGCGATTGTTCCAGTTCGATTGCGTATCGAGGTGCTCATTGGTCTCTCTTGTGGTGCGGGGTAGTTTGTAACCACGCTGGCCAGAACGTGGGGCGTATTCGAGGACGACGACCACTGGCCAGCGTAGTTACCGCAATCGCCCGACCGTGAACGATCCGAGCTATTGCACGACCAGTTCGTATTGTCCGCGGCCAGACTCCTTGAGCTTGCCTTGCCGAACCAATTCGTCCCAAACCTCCTGGGGATATTGGTCGGGCGCGGTGATGCCCACGATCCCCGAGGCGCGCCCGCCGCTCAAGGGCCCCACGCCGATCCGCGATTGGTCGTCCAGGCAGGTGAGTTTCAACCGCTTTCGGAAGGCCTTCAGTGCCGCTTTGAGCTCCTTCGAACTGGGAGGTGGGGTTTGCGATGGATCGGATGTGGACATGAAAATGCTCCCGGTTCACTGCCGGGCGACCTCGATTGCCGCCCGGGCGACTGGTGTAAGTTGTTGCTGGAAAACGACTTGCAATTATTCGCCTAGTCGGCGTTCCTCGTGACGCATCCAGGGGATCCGTCCAGGTCGTCCTGCCGATTCGGCTCACGCTGAAGGATACCAAATCCCGACCGACGTAGCTATGTAGCCTCCGCCTGTCAGGCCCACTGTCAGGCTCACTGTCAGGCTCACTGTCAGGCTCACTGTCAGGCTCACTGTCGGGCTCACTGTCGGGCTCACTGTCGGGCTCACTGTCGGGCTCACTGTCGGGCCCAATCCCGGAATTGATATACGAAACAGAGCGAGCCTGCTACATTGACGTTACGCGGCGGGAGCGGAGCGGCCACAAGACACAGGGAGAACGATGATGAATCGACGAGTGTTTCTTTCCACGTCAGCCGGGGCGGCCATCGCCCTGTCGACCACACGACTCAAGGCCCGAGCCGACGCGAACGATCGGATCACCGTTGCCGCCATCGGCGTGGGAGGTCGGGGGAACGACGACTTGAAGGCCTTCGCCTCTAGGAGGAACGTCGATGTGAAGTACGTCGTCGACGTGGTCGAGGGCATTCGCAACAACCGGGCCGCCGAAGTCGAACGGATGACCGGCAAAAAGCCCGAGGCCATCAAGGACTTTCGGAAAGCGCTGGACGACAAGTCGGTCGACGCGATCATGCTCGGCACGCCCACCCATTGGCACGCGATCCCCACGATCATGGCCTGCCAGGCGGGCAAGGACGTCTACGTCGAGAAGCCCGACGCCCACAACATCATCGAGGGCCAGGTGATGGTCGCGGCCATGAAGAAGTATGGGCGCGTCGTGCAATTGGGTACGCAATCCCGTAGCGGCAAGCATTTTCTCGATGCAATGCGATACATCGGCGAAGGGCATATCGGTCGAACGCTTTTTGCCAAGGCATGGGAGAGCGCCAAGCAAGGATCGATCGGCCATCCCGCCGATACGGATCCGCCGCAGGGCGTGGACTACGATTTCTGGTTGGGTCCGGCGCCGAAGCGGCCGTTTAACCCTCGCCGATTTCACGGCTCGTGGCGATGGTTCTTCGACTACGGCTGCGGCGACTTGGGTAACGACGGCGTGCATCGCCTGGACATGGCCGTCTGGGCCTTCGAGTCGGCACTTGCCGCACAGGGCGAGAAGCCGCTCGGACCGGTTAAGGCCGTTTCTGCCCATGGGGGGAAATGCTACTTCGACGATATGCAAGAGTGGCCCGACAACCTGATGTGTACCTACGACTACGGCGACGGTCGCGTACTCACTTACGAGATGCGAGTCTGGACGCCCTATACCATGTTCGGCGAAGGCGAAGGCGCCGCCGTTTACGGCGACCAGGGATACGTCGTCCTGGGCAACGACTCCTGGCGAGCCTATGGGCCGAGGAACAAGTTATTGCGTGAGGAGAAGGGGACCTACGAAAACACGATCGCCCATGTCGAGGATTTCCTCTCGTGCATGGAAACTCGCCGGAAACCGGCCGCCGACCTCGAAACGATCGGCCATCCCACCAGCCTACTCTGCCACTTGGGTAACGCCGCCTGGCGAGCCGGACGGACATTGCGGTTCGACGCAACGAACTATCGCTTCGTCAACGACGACGACGCCATGCAATACGCAACCCGCCCCGAGTATCGCAAGCCATGGCTCCTACCCAAGCCGAACGAAATCTAAGAAAAAGGGGACATCACTGATATTCGCGTCCAAAACAATCAGTGATGTCCCCTTTTTACCCTTTTTACGAAAGGTAGACGCTGTGTATAAAGCTGCGGTCATAGGGCTTGGTTTCATCGGCGCCGGCGATCAGGTCTCCGGCGATGCGTTGGGACAAAGAGTCGAGGATTTGGACGGGACCCATGCCTTGGCGCTGGCCGCGCACGATCGGGTTGAACTGGTTGCCGGCTCGAGCCGGGATGAGGGACGGCGGATGCGGTTCGCCGAGCGGATGAACGTTGAGAACACGTACGACGACTGGCGAGAGATGCTCCGCCGTGAAGAACTCGACATCGTCAGTATCGCCACCTACACACCTTGGCACGCCGAGATCACCGTCGCGTGTGCCGAGGCGGGCGTTCGCGCCGTCATCTGTGAAAAACCCATCACCACAAGGATCCGAGATGCCGACCGGATGATCGCCGCCTGCAAACGTCATGGCACGCTCCTGGCGATCAATCACCCCCGACGCTGGCATCCGCTTTGGCGGTCCGTGCGGGATGAAATCCGACAAGGCACGATCGGCCAGATCAGTCACCTGGCCATCCACTGGCCGTCGGGCCGGCTGGGAAACGTCGGGACCCACATGTTCGACGCCGCCTCGTTCTTGCTCGATAGCCGCCCTCAATCCGTCTCCGGCTCGCTCGACGCGGAAGTGCCTCCTGATTGCCGGGGATCCGAATTTTACGACCCGGGCGGCTGGGGGATCCTGCGACTGGCCAACGGCGTCCGCGTCCACATCGATGCGGCGGCCGGTGTCAAGCTACCCTTCGGATTCCGCATTTTCGGCGACCTAGGTTGGATCGACATCGGCCGAGAAGACGCCGCCATCCACCCATGGACCGGCCAAACCAGAGCGATCACCTGCGCGGCGGACCGGCCGAACTCGCTCGCCATCGGCGTCGACGAAGTCGTGACGTGTCTCAACGGCGACGGCGAAGTCACCGCAACCGGCGAAGCCGCCCGCAACGCCCTAGAGGTCATCGTAGCCTTCCACCTCTCCAGCCAACGAGACGGCCGCTGGGTATCACTACCCCTCGAAGGCGAAGCCCGAGATCTCGAAGTGATGATGGGTTAAGAAAAAGGGGACATCACTGATATTGATGCCGAGAGGGAACCGGATGCACTCCAACCATGCCATGAGCCGCCCTATGATCGAAACGCGAATGGTCTATCGAGTGCTGAATCGGGCGATTGGTCATAAGCGACTGTTTCACATGGACGGTAACAACGAAGCGTTCGAACGAGCCCTAACCGAAACCTCCATCCCCTATTCGGTCGAGCGGCTGGCCCCCCACTTCGTCTTCCGCAGCCCCGGTGGCCACGGAAGACGCAAAACAATCAGTGATGTCCCCTTTTCGCCCCTTTTAAACAATAAGGACCCATCGGCATGCCGATATTGCGTGATTTGACCATCAGCGTTCCACTTGAATTCCCCAACGATCGGGCGTTCAATCTGAGCACTAACTGTGTTGGCTCTCTCTTCCTTCACACGCTTGGAAGACTTGACAACGCCAGTCTGAAGAAGATCATTGTAGAGCTGTGCGAACGGGCGAGTCCCAGGATCGATCGGATGATTGATGTCTGTTTGGCCCAGGAGCAGTACGACTTCGAACGGCATTATCGCTCGTCCATTGTCGATCGCAAACGCATGCTTCTGGACGCTTTGTTTCGAGGGTTGCTTCGCGTATGCGACGAGTACGAGCTCAGTAAATCGCGATTCGTCGAGACGTATCAAGTGCTCAAGGACGGAGACCTCCAGTTCCACTGCGAACTGCGGAAACCGATATCGAGCCCGAACAGGCGCCGAAAGGCACAACTTGGCTATACTCACGAGATGGACTTTGCGGCGGTTTGGGCAAGAGTGTGGGAAAAGGGCCGCGAAGACACTGTCGCCGAGCATGAGTTCGTGCGGACCGATCCGCACGAGTTGCGTTTTGTGCCCATGCTGGGGAAACTACGATGGCTGGACAACGAGACGCTGCAACTCACGCCAAGAGATCATCGTCGGAAGGAGATCGTCAAGCCCGTTTAGCCCTGCATCGCGTCCAATTGCGACGAAAGTCCCGGGGCGACCCCACCGATTGAGAGAAAAAGGGGACATCACTGATATTGACGCCGAGAAACCAATAGGATAGACTCCAACCATGCCACGAACCGCCCGATCGATCGAAGCCGGCACGGTCTATCACGTGCTGAACCGGGGGAACGGTCGAATGCGACTGTTTCACAAGGACGGTGACTACGATGCCTTCGAACGTGTCTTGACCGAAGGACTCAGCCGCTATCCGGTCGACCTGCTGGCCTATTGCCTGATGCCCAATCATTGGCACCTGGTCGTCCGGCCGATGACCGACGAAGCGTTGGGCCGGCTGATGGGCTGGGTCGGCGTCACCCATGTCCGGCGACACCAGGAACACTATCAGCAGCGAGGCACCGGCCACCTGTATCAGGGACGTTTCAAGAGCTTTCCCGTGGCCGAGGACGATTACTTCCTCAATCTCTGCCGATATGTCGAGGCTAACCCGCTGCGTGCGAAGCTCGTCCAGCAGGCCGGCCTATGGCCTTGGAGCAGCCTGTGGTGTCGGGAACATGACCAGACGGAGATCCCGTTGAGTCCCTGGCCCGTCCCGCGGCCGAGGAACTGGAAGGCGTTGGTCGATCGAGGCCTTGCAGAGGACCGGTTGCAGGGGATGCGGGAATGTGTCGGTCGCGGTCGTCCGCTAGGCACGGCGGCCTGGATACGATCGACCGCCGAGCGGCTTGGCCTAGAATTCACCCTCCGCGGTCCCGGCCGACCCCGAAAGACGCAAAACAATCAGTGATGTCCCCTTTTTTCCCGCGCAAGATGATCATCCTGACCGATGGGCATTATGACGCCCATGCCGCCAAGACGGCCATCTGCGTGGTCCGGTATAAGCCCGAGGAAGTGGTCGCCGTTCTGGATCGGGATTTCGCCGACAAGACGTGCGAAGAGGTGATGGGCACTGGCGGGGCGATCCCGTTTGTCGATTCGCTCGAGGCGGCCCTCAAGGTTGCTGCCGAGGCCAATACCCTGCTGATCGGTATCGCTCCGCCGGGTGGCAAAATCCCCGACGCGTGGCGGCCCATCGTACTGGATGCCATTACTCGCGGACTGACAATCGTCTCCGGACTGCACGATCTCCTGTGCGAGGATCCCGAGTTTGTCGGCCTCGCAAGACGGCACGGTGCGAAACTGGTCGATCTTCGCCGCAACGACGAGCGCGACGTGGCATCGCGCGAGGGACTTCGTCGCGAGTGTCTGCGGATCCACACGATTGCCAACGATTGTAGTTGCGGCAAGATGGTCACCGCCGTCGAGGTGGCCCAGGGACTTCATCGCGCCGGCACGGACGCCGCTTTCGTCGCGACCGGGCAAACGGGCATCATGGTGGCCGGTAGCGGGATTGCCGTCGATCGAGTCATCGCCGATTTCGTCAGCGGCGCCGCCGAGAAGTTGATCCTCGCCAACCAACACCACGACGTCATCGTGATCGAAGGCCAGGGTAGCCTGTTTCATCCCCGCTACTCGGGCGTTACCTTGGGGTTGTTACACGGCCTGATGCCCGACGCGATGATTCTCTGTTACGAGATGGGCCGCGAGGTGATCTTCGGCATGGAGGATGTCCCGTTGGCGTCGCTTGAAGAAACCGTCGCGTTCTACGAGTCGGCTGCCAACCTCATGCATCCTTGTCGCGTGATCGGCGTGGCCGTCAACGGCCAACATTACGCCGACGACGAGGTGGCCGACGAATGTTGCCGAGTCGAAGACCGTTTGAAGTTGCCCGCCTGCGACGTCATCCGCCACGGGCCGGCGAAACTGGTCGAGGCCGTTCGGGAGTTACTGCCAGGGCGAGAGAATGGAATGCGATGAAACTAACGCTGCACAAGTTCCAGTTGCCGACCCGGCATCCGTTTAGGATCTCGCGTGGCACGACGACCGTCCAGTCGACCATGATCGTCGAACTGTCGCAGGACGGTATCTCCGGCTACGGCGAGGCGCCCGAGTGTTCGTACTATGGGGCGAATATCGAGCGCATCGAGCGAATGCTGGAAGGCGCTCGGGGCGTGATCGAAGCGGCCGTGTTGGACGATCCGATCGATTTCTGGACGGCGATGGAGCCGATATTGCGCGGGGATGAGGCTGCCGGTTTGCCCACCCCGGCGACGTTTCCGTTGAGTGCGCTCGATGCGGCGGCGCACGACCTATGGGGAAAACGGCAGGGAGCTCCCGTCTGGAAACTCTGGGGCGAGAATCTCGACCGCCTGCCGCCGAGCGACTATACGATCGGTATCGACTCGATCGAGGTGATGGTCGAGAAGCTCAACGAGTTTGCCGGTTTTCCCGTCTATAAGATCAAACTGGGGACGGACGACGATGTGGCGATCATCCGCCGTCTGCGAGAACAGACCGATGCAACGTTCCGCGTCGATGCGAACTGTGCTTGGGACGTCGAGCAGACGATCGAGAACGCCGCGGCACTGAAGGACTTGGGCGTTGAGTTCATCGAGCAGCCTCTGCCGCCGGACCGTTGGGACGACATGCGGCGGCTCTTTCGCGAGTCGGTCTTGCCGATCGTGGCCGACGAAAGTTGTCAGGTCGAGGCCGACGTCCAGCGATGCGCGAACCATTTCCACGGGATCAACATCAAGCTACCCAAGTGCGGTGGGCTGACGCCGGGCCGACGGATGATCGCCCGGGCAAGGCAACTCGGCCTAACCGTTATGGTCGGCTGTTTCACGGAGACGTCGGTCGGCATCTCGACCATTGCCCAGTTGTTGCCGCAACTGGATTACGTCGACATGGACGGCGCGCTGCTGTTGGCCCGGGATGTGGCCTCGGGCGTAACGATCGATCGCGGCCGAGTAATCTATCCTAACGAGAACGGGTGTGGCGTTACCCTACGGGCGGGTTAATTCGGCCGGATATGCCGTGAGACCTTGCGGACTACTGGGGGCTTTCCTGGACCGGGGATTTACCCGTTTCTAACGTTCTTGCGACTGAGGAAAGCTATGATTGCGACCTATTTCACGCCGAGAAAAAAAGTCTCAAGCCGCAATTGCTTGACCCAGAGGGACTTGCCGCGAGTGGGCCCTCTCCTGGGTCGGTTTTCCCAAAAAAACGCTTTGACTTTGTCGGCCGATCGTGTATAACAAAGGTAGAAGAAGACAACAACGTGACTCTTAATCATGTGGTTGTTACCTTGCGTTGCGAGCGGCCGTTCAAGTGCCGCCTGCGTCGCCTCGGGTAGTTTGTCGAATCGGGCCTCTTTTCCTTGTCCTCTTCGTAGACAGGAGTGAATTGAGACGTTCGTGCTTCGAACCCGCATCTAACGTAACCCCGTAGATAGGAGCTTCTCGACTTCAAGTACTTCAATCGTATTTCCACCGTCGCGTCTGCCGTTTGGGAACGTTAACCAAGATACCGAGGGCCAGAGGAACCGATATTCCTCGACCCTTCCAGCGTGCTGTGGCACGCATCACGTTCCAGGCGGTAGACGCGTTCGTCTTTTCTTGACCATGTCGGCGCGGAGTATGGCACGCGTTGATCGCGGCGCAGTGGCTTCCGTAGCTCCTCCGAGAAACACTGCTTCTACGAAGCAGTGGCACACGGTGGTGAGAAATGCGGCTAGATGCGATCGAGCATGTCGATCCAACGGACCAACTCGGCCAGCTCTTCCTCGTTCAGATAGCGGGCGTCCTCGCCGAGATCCTTAACGGTGACCGGGATCTTCATCTCTCGAAGCCGGGGTAGCGCGGCCTTGATCGGGGCGGCCGATTTCGACTTCTTTGCCGTCGTCATATAGATCGATAGCCGATGTGGCGGATCGTTCTCCGGCGGGCGACCCGCCACGGGCGCGTCGACCACGGCGACCGCCCGAACCAACTCGCGATTGCCAAACGCCACCATATAGGCCATCGCCCCGCCCAATTGATGGCCGTGGGCGACCACTCGGGTCGGATCGATCGTGTAGGTCGAGCTAACCTCGTCCAACAGCTTCTTCACCAACGCCCTCTCGCTTGGCTGCCATCGCTTCGGATCGGCCGACTTGGGAGCCAACAGGATCAGGTCGTGCCGGTCGCAGAGCGTCTTCCATCGAGGTAACAGCTTGTCCCACTCGAATCCGCCGGCCGAATGAAGCCAGACGACCACGCCGTGGGCCACCGCCGGATCATATCCTTCGGGAACATAGGCCCAAACGTCGTTCTTCATCTCGGGGATCTTCATCTCGACGGTGCCGACCTCGGGCAACTCGCCGTCGTGCGGCGGACGATCGTCTCGGGCCGGCGGCAACTCGGCCGGCGGAAGATCCTCGACCTGGGGACCGACTTTCAGCGTGACCTTTCGCGTCTGGTCGCCCGTCTGGACCTCGATCTCCACTTCCGTTTCGAGTTTCAGTTCGGCGATGCGGGCCAATAGCTCGTCGCGGCCTTCGATCGGCTCACCGGCGAACGAGACCAGCAGGTCGCCCGGCGCGATCTTTGCGCCCGCCGCCGGGCTCTTGGGATAGACGTAGCGGACGACGATGCCCGGTTCCTCGCGAGGGGTCCGCATCGGCAGGATGCCGAGCATGGGATGTTGATACGGCTCGAGCTTGGCCGCCAGTTCCACGTCGAATTCGAGCCGCTTGTCGTCGCGCATGACGACCATGTGGATCGACGACCCGGCATAGCGCCGGCTGAGTTCTTCTTTCACACCGGCTGCACGAAGGATCTTGCGTCCCTCGACCTCGATAATCCGGTCGCCGGTCTTCAGGCCCGCGTCGGACGCAGGCGAGTTGGGTCGGCAAGCGACGATTTCCGGCTCGCCGATCGACGGGTTGCGGCCTTTCATGTTGATGCCGATGACGCCCGCGAAGAGGTCTTCGCCCTTTTTCAATCGCGGCAGAATACTCTGGATGTGTTCGACGTCGATTGCGAATCCGATACCCGAGTCGTACCATTCGAATCCGGCGACCTCCTCGGCCGATTTGGGTGAAAGGGGTACGATCACGCCCAGCACACGGCCGGTGATGTCGACCAACGGGCCGCCGTAGTTGCTCGGCGAGGTGGCGGCGTCGGTCTGGATCGCTTTTCCCCAAATCCGTCCGGTCGCGCTGAGGATTCCGACCGACATATTGGGCTGTTCACCCTGGAAGGTTCGTCCCACGGCGATGGCCCATTGGCCCACTCGCATCTCGGCGCGGGGGACAATCTCGGCAACCGGCAGCGGCTCGTCCACGTTGACCTTCAGCAGCACGATCATTCGGGCATGGTCCGTGGCGATCAGTTCGGCCGGCTTTCGGGAACCATCGGGTAGCCGGACGAGGATCGAGGCCGGTCGGTTCAGGAAGTTGAACGCACTGGAGACGATGTAGCCGTCGGCGTCGACGATCAGGCCGGTGGTCGGACCGGTTCCCAGGAGGACCTTGCCGAGCCGCTGAATGCCGCCGACCGTTTCAATGCGAACGACGGCCGGCTCGACCCGGGCGACCGCGTCGCGAAAGGCCTGCTGTTCGGCCATCTCGACGTCGAGGTCACCGGCAGCGAGGTCACCGGCAGCGAGGTCACCGGCAGCGAGGTCACCGGCAGCGAAGCCACTGGGGCATATCGCGGCGAGGCACGCGAGCACGATCACGATCACCAAGCTTTGTCGGGAAACGGAGCCGGGCACGCCGTACGATGGCCTTCCGAGGCCGTCGCTGTCGAACAAGCCGGATTTTCCGACGGCCTCGGAAGGCCATCGTACGAGTCTTCCGACAATGCCCGGGGTGCCGATAGGGGGACGATTTCCAACGCAAACGTTCATGGTGACTCTCACTCGTCTTCGACAAAGGCCTGCAATGCGACCTCGAATAGTTCCTGTCCGCGAAATATGGTCACGATGACCTGTTCTTCATAGTCGACGTACTCCAACTCTTCCCTGAGCGACTTGCACGTCTGGATCAGCCGGTCGTTGACCAACACGATCAGATCGTCGGGCCGCATGCCGGCTCGTGCGGCGGGTGAGTCGGGATGGACCCGGTCGACGTAGGGCGGCGTTCGCGATAGGACGTCGGGGACCATCGCAATCCCCAGCATCTGGAGGCTCAACGCTCGCTCGGGTTTCTCCGGCGGACGCGGGGGCCCTTCGAGACTGAAGTTCCCCGCCCGAATATCCTCGACCGACTCGTGCAACTCGCCGATGGGCACGGCGTAGTTCAGCCACGTGTTGTTCAGCGAGTTGCGGAGTTCCTTGCCGAGCATGGCCACCAATTGGCCGTTGCGCGTGACCAGGGCACCGCCGGCAGCGCCCGGGTTGTTGGTCATCGCATCGAGCACGTAGGCCGGGCCGCGATAGGTGGTCTCGAAGACGCCGCGTCGGGCTCGAAGTTGCGTCTTCACCGAAATCACGCCATGCTGCACACTGGCCGACTCGTTGCCGGTCGCTACACCGAAGACGTTGCTCAGCGCCAAGACGCGAGTCCCCGCCTCGACATCGGCCGAATCGGCCAACTCGAAGTAGGGCAGGCTGCCGGCCTCGATCTTCAGTACGGCCACTTCCAGATGCGGATCGGCCCCGACCACCCGGGCCTCGAACTTCCGGCCGTCGTTCAACACGACCGTGATGTAGTCCGTATCGAGCACGTAGCTCCAGACCGACAGGATGTGGCCGTCCGGCGAGATCAGCATGCCGCTCTGATGGCCCTCCATGCCGCGAAAACCGCCGGCACCGTAGACCTTGACGATCTTCGGTTGAACCCGATCGATCGCGTCGGTGACCGTCTGAGCGGAAGCGTTCGTCGCCAGGGCCGCCATCGTCAGCAGCAAACAGGTAGCTACGCTCGCCAGGGCGTGGTCGGCGGGGGCCGATCTTTTGCACAAGGTGGCGCCTTCCACCGTCTGGCGACGGTAGCTACGGAGCAGGTGGAATGGTCGGAATATGCGTATAGACATGGCAGGTTACTCGAACGTGAATTCATCCAACAGGAACACGGCGAACGGGTCGTCGCCATAGCGGACTTCCATTCGGGCCGGCAAGGAACGGCCGTCGACGTCGCGATGGCCCGAGAAATAGATCTCGCACGGATCGGCATCCTCGTCGGGAAACATCTCCATCGCCAGCAAGTCGCCCGAGGCCGGATCGAACATGAACCGACATTGAACTCCCTTGTGGCTACCGATCAGCACATCGACCAGTTCCGTCTGTCCGGCCAGTGGAATCGTGCCGAGATAATAGACCTCGCCGAACTTTTCGGGCCCAATCGAGGCGAGCCGCCGCCAGAGATTCAACGCGGGCAACAGACCGCCGCTTTGGCTGGGCAGCAACGAGGCACTGAAATCGTCGCTGCCGGTCCATTGGAAATCAGCGCCGGGCACGGAGAGCGAGACGTCGTTGTCGGTCAATTCCAGCCGATAGGTGTCGTCGCTACCCTCTCGGCCGCCCGAGATGGTCCAGATCCCCTGATAGCCGGAGAGATCGCTTCGGGCGGACCATGCCTGGAAGACGCGATCGCGGTGCAGCTTGTTGAAGTAATAGTTCGCATAGCCCGTCTTGGCCTCGAAGTGTTTCTTGACAATCTCGGGCAATGGGGCGGCCGCGGGTCGAGGCGGCTGGGCGCTGGGTTTGATCTTCGGTCGTTTCGGGGTCGAATCGCCATCTTTCGGCTCACCCTCTTTCGGTTGGTCGCCCGGTTTGGGAGGAGCAGGACGCGGCGGCGTTCGAGGGCGGCCCGCCGTCTTGCGCAATAGCTCGTCGCGGCCATGAACGCCACGCAGCCGGACCTTCACGTCGAATCGCTCGGCCTCGCGGCGGAAACTCAGCCGGATTCGCCAGCCCTTGGGATAGATCCCCATCGCGTTTTGGAAGCCGTTGGCCGTCGAGATAGGCCGGCCGTTGACGTTGATCACTTCGTCTTCGTAGCGGAGCCCTCGCCGCCATGCGTCGGACTGCTCGAGGATGTCGTTGACCACAACGCGGCCGTCTTCCGAGGTGCTGACCGTGGCGCCGAGCGTTGCATGGTCGACGATCCGGCCGCTATGGAGATAGCCCAAGAAGTTCTTGATCTGGTTGATCGAGATGGCATAGGCCACGCCGACGTTGACCCGACCGCGTTTCTCGAACGAGCCGCGGCCGTTGATGCCGATCAGGCGCCCTTGGGCATCGAACAGCGGTCCGCCCGAGTTGCCCGGGTTGATCGACGCGTCGGTCTGAATGCAATCGGCATACTCCAACATCGTGCCCGAGGGATATTGGTAACGGTGGGTCCCCGAGATAATCCCATAGGTCACGGTCGGTTGGAAACTGGTGGCCAATAGGAACGGGTTGCCCATGGCGAAGCACCAATCGCCGGGTCTCATCGCATCGCTATCGCCGAGCTCGACGTAGGGGAAGGTCTCCTGGCCGAGCAGTTTGATTAGTGCCACATCGCCGGTCGGATCGATGCCGACGATCACCGCGTCGAACAGATGGCCGCCGGCCATGCCGCATTTCATCGAATTGCCGCACGGCTTGACGACATGGAAGTTGGTCAGTGCATAGCCGTCCGGCGAGATGATCACACCGGATCCGCCACCGCCGCCGCTGGGCGCAAAGACGGCCAGTACGGCGTCTTTCGCTTTGTCGAAGACGGCGATCCGGTCGGCCTCGGCCTTGAGAACGGCCTGCATGGCCGCGGACGCCTCCGGCGGAGGATCCGACTCGGTCTGTGCCGAGGCAACGGAAGCGGTCGCCAGCATGGTTGCCAGCGCCGCGATTATCACTCGTTTCATTTCAGGATTCTCGCTTCGCAGAGGTCGAGGTGATCGGCGATGTCCATCTTCTCGCCGAAATCGGCCACGATCGTGATCCGCCGCACTCCGGTGATATCCAGCTCGATCGGCCGGGCCTCGTCGGTGCCCGACACCGTGGTATCCAATAATACGTCATCATCGCCGCGGATGATCAGATGGACGTCGCCGCCGGGGCGAACGCCGTCGTCGATCCCCACAACCGCCTTGAGCCGGCTGAATCGGTCGGATAGGCGATAGACGATTTCGGTCTTGCTGCGCAGTGCCAGGCCCTTGGCATATTGCTGTCCGTCGAGGCTCAGGGGCTTCGACTCGAGGTTCAGGTCGCTACGCGGCGCGTAGAACTTCTCCAAGACCGGCAGATTCTTACCCGTGCTGAAGTAGGGGGTCCAACGGACGGACGCCGGCTTCAGATCGCTCAGATAAACGACCTTGCCGCCGGAGAAATCGACCAGCGTGAGCGACTCGATCGGCCGAGTGACCGTGACACCGGCCGGCGTGGTCCATCGGATACCGTCTTCCGGCGAATCGCCCAAGGCGATCGAGCGGACCGACCATTGCGAACCGCCGGCCTCGCTGATCCGGCAGATCGTTACCGGCAGGTCGTCTCGCTTCGAGCGATAGTAGACCAGGCCATAGACCTTCGACCGCTTGACCGGCAGCACGTCGCCGTCGAGATCGAAATGGACGACCTCGTCGGTCACGTCGCCGATGACGCCCTTGAGGTAATCGATTGCATCGCCCTTGCGGACGACCAGCAGGTCGGTTTGGATTTCCATGTCGAGGATGCGATCCCATTCCTCGGTAACACTATCGAGTTGCTCCTGTAATCGGACCGACGCGATACTGGCCCGGGTGGTTTCGACGGACTCTCCGGGCGTGTCGCCTTTCGCAGGAAAATGGATCGTTACCCGACCGTCGTCGGCTCCGTACTTCGCGGCGGCCAGCGAGGTCCCGTCGGCCATTTCGACATGGACCGGCGGCCGCTTCAACGGCGGCTCGGGCTTCTCCTTCGGCGCTAAGGCGAGGAGTTCAGCGGTGGTCAACTCCACGAGCCCATCGGCCGTCTTGATCGCAAGACCGGTTTCGTCCAGCGCGGTGATCGAGCCGGTCAGCGTCCGGCCGTCGAGCGTGCGGACCTCGACGTCGGGAGCCGATACCGTTAGCAATACAGCTAGTAGGAGTGTGGGCACGGTTATTCGAGTTCCTCTCCGGCGATTCGGCGGAAGTACTGTTCAATGGCGTCGCGGTAATGGGAGGGCATCTCGCGGCCGATTTGCTGCAAGGCGGCCTCGCGCTCCTTGGCGGGCAGGTCGCCCCAGCCGCTCTTCGAGCCGATGTTCCGCTTGGTCACGTTGCCTTGGCCCAGCCCGCCGATAATCTGGCTGTCCTGGGCCGGGTTGCTCGATTGGATGTTGTTGCTCGGGCTGGGGGAACCGTCCTTCTTCTCGTCTTCGAGCTTCTTGATCAGCTTGTCGAGCGACTCGACGATCCCGTCTTCGACCTTGCGGACCGTCTTGCCGGCTCGCCCCAGATCGAGACGACGCTCGACGTCGGACATTCGCCGGGCTATATGGCCGAGCGAGTCTTCCTCGAGCGTTTCGAGGTCCTGTTGCATCAGTTGAGCCAACGCGATGTAGCGGCGAGGCGTTTGCTGGGGACCCTCCAACAGCGTATCGATGGTCGCCAGACCCTCTTCTTTTTTCAATAGACTGTGAGACACGACGCTCTGATAAAAGAGCAATGCGGCCGGGTCGACCACATCGGCCGGCAGCAGGTCGGTCAGTTGCTGGCCCGCCTCGTCGAAGAGTTCCTGGTGAACGAGCCAGCGGCCGTAAAAGAGCCGCATGTTATGGGCCACCAACGGCGACGTATTCTGGTCGGTCATCCAGGGCCGGCTCGGCAGAGTCGTCTGCTCTCGGGGTTCCGCACAGAGTTTGATCAGGTCGGCCACTTCCGGATCGGCCAAGGCCAGGGTCGCCGCGAGACACTCGAGCAATTCGCCGCCCGAGGGAGCCTCGGGTAGCGCGGTCCAGAGGGACTCGGCCGCCGTCTTCGTTGCATCGTCCGCCTTGCGCTCGGCGAGCCACTTCATGGCTTCGGCCTGGACATCCTCGGCCGGCGTCGGCTCCCAGGTGGGCTCGGGCGCCAAGGCGTCGTCGGGCATTTGCGCGAGCGTCGTTCCTACGGCCGAAAGGCCAACGGCAAGGACGAAAAACAACGCTACGAACAAAAACGCTAATCGATGGCTTCCATTCATCACCTATTCCTCCCCATTTCGAGGTCCTTGGTCACCTGATAGATACGCTGTTCACGTTCGGCAAGACGTTGCAGGGCGTCGACCAACTCGGGACGTTCGGCCTGCTCGCCCTTGGTCAATTGCTTCGAATATCGCTCCGTACGGGAGTTGACTCGCATCTGCAACGCGCGAATCATCTTCACTTCCGCCAGCAAGTCGATCAGCGGCGGGTCCTGTGGCTGACCCGGCGGGGGCGGCTTCTGGTCCTTCTTCTTCTCCTCCATCTCCTGCTGGGCCTTCTTCAGGGCCTCGATCGTCTCCTTGAGTTGGGCGATGATGTCTTCCTCGATCACTTGAGTGATCTCGCCCACGCGGGCCTGGGCCAGACGCAAGACGACCTGCTGCATGTCCTCCTGCATCATCTCGACCGCCTCGGGAAAGGCCACCGCCGACCCTTCCTCACGCAATAGCATCAGGACCTTGTCGCAGTCCACGACCAATTGCGACTCCTTGCCGCTGAGCCGGCCGGCATCGATCTCGTGGTTGTGAGAGCGATCGGCGACCGGTACTTTGTCGAGCCGCTTGGTCCCGTCGTAGATCTCGATTTGTAGCTTCAGCATCTCGGTAAATCGGGCTTCGAGCATCGCCAACATTCGCTCGATCTCTTCCTCGCGAAGCTGGCGGAGGATCTCTTCGAGTTCGGCCTTGGCCTTTTCGAGCTCGCGAATGGCCTCTTCCATGTCAGCGGCCGCGCCGTCGCGCTCGGCTTCGTCGAGCTTCTTCTGGGCGTCCTGCATCTTCTGCTGGGCCGCCTTCAGACGCTGTTGGACCGGGTCTTGCGGTGGTTGCGGTTGGCCGGGTTGGCCCTCGCCGCCGCCGTTGGGACATTGGCTGCCGCCGGGACATTGGCTTCCGCCCGGGCAACCATCGCCACCGGGGCATTTTCCTTCACCTTCACCTTCACCTTCACCTTCGCCTTCGCCTTCGCCTTCGCCTTCGCCTTCACCTTCACCTTCACCTTCACCTTCACCTTCACCTTCACCTTCACCTTCACCTTCGCCTTCGCCTTCACCTTCACCTTCACCTTCACCTTCGCCTTCGCCTTCACCTTCACCTTCACCTTCACCTTCGCCTTCGCC
>SDBT01005516.1_pt1 | contig 21200 bp, 17 predicted proteins | sample 2277101 | NCBI WGS metagenome assembly SDBT01 (sample SAMN10404973, study PRJNA504765) | marine sediment metagenome | isolation source: marine sediment core GS10_PC15, 103 cmbsf | place: Arctic Ocean: Southern Knipovich Ridge | collected 2010
GTGGAACTGGGATAAGCCTGTTGGATCAGTGGGGGCCCGGTGATATCGAGTCACCGACCTGCGCCACCTGTCACATGAGCGGATTCGGCGGAGCGGTTAAGAGCACCCATGATGTGGGAAGCCGGCTATACTGGGAGCTTCAACCAAAGATTTCAGTGCCCCAGTGGAAGGGACCTGAAGAAGTGGATTTCGTTCTTGAAAGAGTATCAGACAGGAGGCAGGCCGAGAGGGGCAGAGCTAAAATGATATCCGTTTGTATGCAGTGCCATTCCAGCAAGTGGGCCACAGGTTACTTTGAAGAGTTTGATAAGGTTGTAAGTGATTATAACAAAATCTGGGCTTATACGGACAACCTGCTGGTAGAAGCCTATGCGGACGGTATTATAAGTAAAGAATTTCCCGTAGATGAGACACCTGAGATTCTTCATTATCTGATCTGGCATCATGACGGGCGGCGATGGCGGATGGGGGCCAGCATGATGGGCCCGGACTGGACGCACTGGAACGGGGCTGTTGATACTATCCTGATCAAGCTGGGAGCCATGATTAACGATCTTGAGATGCGCAGAAAGATCAAGGAATTAGAAGCTAGATAGAAAGCCGGGTAATGTTTCAAAAGGCGGGTGATTATTTTTATCTTACAAAACCGAATTTTACAAAGCCTCCGGCTGATATGGTGTAGTACCTGGAAGTCTCATTTGCGGGCAAATCCTTATCATTCAAAAGGTGGTAATCAAGGGTGATATCAAATCCCACGATAGTAGAAGAACCTCTGAGAAAGTATTCAAGGCCTCCTGTCATTATTAGCGAGAAATTGAACGCATCTATGTCGTTAAAGTAGGTCGATGTAAGTTCCTGACTTAAGCCTGTAACTGTGTTGTATTCCTCACCTCCGGAGCTTACGCGGAAATTAAGGCCCACGCCTGCACCCAGGAAAAAGCCCATTCTCAATTTTAGCATTAGAGGTATTTGCAGGTAGCCTATACGTTCTTTATATTTATACGGGGGTTGGTCATATTGCATACCCTTTCTCACGTAATTCAGACCCGAAGCAGCCCATAGATAGGGGCTCAGAGAATATTCGGCCTCAATGCCGATTGAATAGCTAAAAATACCTCCCTTGCCGCTGTAGGGGGAGAAGCCATATACATCGCCTCTGGCACCTGCCGACCCGATACTCGTCCTGATACCTAAAAGTATAATTCTATCCCCCGATAACACCCTGGTCACTCTCCCGATGGGCTCCCTATCTCTTTTATGAGGTACATCATGCCCGGGCAGGGATGAAAAATCCAGCCTGCTTATCCTCCAGTGGCCGTACTCCAGGTTCCACGCGATTTCCATTGTATCACCGCCAATTTTATAATTGGATCGAATTTCAGACGGTGTGCCGACCTTTTCTTCATCCTCGGGATTAATACCCGAAAAGGTAATCGAAGAAAGGTCCGCGTTTTCAGATAAGTCCATCCAGAAGTGATAAAAAATGGCGTTTCTCATGGTCTGAACCGGATTGTAGAAAAAGCTTTGTTCCCAGATTTCACGTTCTCTTCTATTGGGGGCAGCGTCAAGTATTGTCAGAAAGCTTTCCCATCCATTTTCTCCGACAATTGCATAGGAAATATACCTGTAGATTACCTCTAGGTCCGGTTCATCACTCCCCAATTCTTCAGAAAGGGTCCTGCAGTTTTTTAACAACTCTTCTTTTAAAAGAGAGGTATTATTATATATCTCTTCCACAGCCTTTGCTTTTTCAAGAACAGTCGATGTAGTCATGGCTGGAATGGAGAAATTGACATTTTCCCGGTTTGTAATTTTCCATGTGTTTACACCGATAACTCTATAGCCTAAAGGGTTTGAACTGTCCTCAATGAGGAGAGGCCCTCCGCTGTTGCCGCTGTCAATGGTCGCGGAGTGCTGAATTAGATATGTAATGTCAGGGTCCATCATTTCAGGTACGTATGCCTTTTCATTGCTGATAATGCCGGCTGAGAGCTGCCACCCCGGTCTGTTAAGCAGGTGCGGGAAACCTGCAGAAAATACTTCTGTCCTCTCACGCTGAAGGCCTGTGTCAAAATCGAATCCTCTTTTAAAAACCCTTTTATTATCAGGAAACTGGACGACTGCCAGGTCAATGTCATTGTCAGTGTAGACAATAGGGCAGTCCTGAAAGATTTTTTCGGAACCATCTTCATTTTCAAACACCACGTCAACATTTTCGGACTGTTCCACTACATGGCGGTTTGTTATGATGTAGTTGTTTCCTGATTTGTCAACAACGATAAATCCGCTTCCCCAGCTACCACTCTCCGCGTAGGATCGGAAAAATTCAGCTGCCTGCGGATCGCCCCTTTTCTCAAAGTAGGTTGCGATGTTATTGAAAGTGTCCTTAGTTTTTTGATGGTATTTTACCTTGATAATCGGTACATAGTCCTTCAGACGAGCGTGTGAAAGATTGGGAAGGAGAAATAGCATCATAAGTACAATTATTACAGATGCTGAATGTTTATTCTTCATAGGGATACTCTCACCTCTGTATTGAGGATACAGCCGTTATTAATTCATTGTCAAGAATATTTATTGAGCAGGAAAACTAAAAGAGAAGCTGGCCCATTTCCCTGCATAATATTTGTAGCAGTTACTATTATTAAATTGTATAATAACCGTGCGTTATTCGGAGATGCACAGATGGCCGGAGCTAAAAATGAAAACAAGCGTTCTCTTATTCTTCAATCATCAAAAATGCTTTTTGTAAACCCATAAAGTTATAAAAACCGGATTGTAAAAAATTCTTATTGACAAAATAATTGTATTGTTCTATCCTATTGGGGAAGGTAAAGATATCTTACCAATTTGCGGTAAAACAGCTGCGGAATTGTAGTGTGGTAAATTGAGGATATTTAATTTTTTAAAAAGATCAAAACAGTTAAAGGAGGATACAAGCATGAAAAAATTTTTGCTCTCAATGTTTATTGTTATTCTGATCGCACCTGTGCTCGTTATGGGCGGTAGGAAAAAGGGTGCTGAGGAACCGAAAAAAGCTGAGGAAGCCCCGGCAGTGGTTGAAGAAGAACCGGCTGCTGAAGATACCCGGGCAAATGAAGTGGATCCATGGATAATTGATGTCAGGAAAGGTCTTGAAAAATACAGAGGGAAAATTGTGTTTAAGGGACCTCTGGGACAGACACCTGCCTGGGATACTGAAATCGTGTTGACCAATGCTGAAGTTGAAAAGATACGCAAGGGTAATTATACTGCTGCTATCGCCTGGCATGGCCAGCAGGGCGAATATACCGACGCTCTTGGCGGCGGAATCAAGGACGGTCTCGAGCATTTAGGTATTAAACTTGTAGCCGAGACAAGCGCTGACTTTGCTCCTGAGAAACAGAAGACCGATGTTGAAAGCATGATGGCCCTTAAGCCGGATGTAATAATAACGCTTCCAACTGACAGTGTCACTTCTGTTGCCACTTTCAGACCGGTTATTGACGCGGGTATAAAACTTGTGCTGATATCAAACCAGCCTGACGGCTATGTTCATGGCAAGGATTTCGTTGGAATAACAACTTCCATGCCTTACGATCAGGGAAAATTCATGGCGGATGCCGTGGCAAAGGCAACAAAAACCAAAAAAGTGGGCATAATTTTCTTTGACGCTGATTTCTGGATCGTGAACTTTATTGATAATGTTGTAAGAGATATCCTTGCGGATTCTTATCCGGACATAGAGGTCGTTGTTGAGGAGGGTTTCGCGAATCCGGCAACAGATATTGAGCTTGCGGCAAGCGCGATAATTCAGAGACATCCGGAAGTTGATACTTTTTATGTATCCTTTGGCGCGCTTCCCGCTGCTCTCGCGTGTGAAGACGCGGACAGGCCGGATATAAAAGTTATTTCTCAGGGTCTTGACAAGCCATATATGCAGAACATGTTAAGCGGCGGAAATATCTACGCGATTATTACGGACTCTACATATAATATAGGCGTTAATACAGCTCTACTTGCCGGGTATGGCGTGCTGGATAAACCGGCGCCGGAGTATTCAATTTCCCCGAGCGCGACAATAACAAAAGAAAATTTAAAGGATATGTGGAAACTGGCTTTCAGGGTTGTGCCGTTTCCAAAAGAGTTCGAGGAACTCATGAAATAAAATGCAACCGGGTCAACAGATAATATTGGGCGGGATAGAGGAAGCTAAGACCTTTTGTTTTTAAAACCTCCTTAATGAAATAGAAACAATTAAGAGAGCAATCCTCTATCCCGCTTTTTTAAATATCCCTGCGGAAAAATGTCTGATTTGCCGGGATTATTTTTGATTAACCGGTTTAAAAGCTTAATAAATTGAGGAAGTGATTATGGAAAAAGCCAATGTCCTTGAGATGAAAAAAATACATAAAGCTTTTGGTGGATTAAAAGCCCTTGTGGATGTAAATATCGAACTCAGGCATGGAGAAATTATCGGGTTGGTTGGTGATAACGCGGCCGGAAAATCAACCCTTATGAAAATATTATCCGGGGCCTATAATGCTGATGAAGGAAGTATATTTTTTAACGGGAGGGAAGTCGCTATTACAAATCCCCGTATTGCAAAACAGATGGGAATTGAGATGATTTATCAGGACCTGGAATTATGTCCAAACCTTGATGTTCCGGCAAATCTTTTTCTCGGCAGAGAAGTCATCACTAAACCTTTTATTCGGTTTCTAAAAAAACGAATAATGGAAGATGAAACTGTAAGTATTTTGCGAAAGTTGAAGATAGACGTTAAGAATCCAGGATTAAGAATCGATAAACTTTCAGGCGGTCAACAGCAGGCTGTTGCAATAGGTAGAGCTGTAAGTTTTAATCCAAAAATCGTGATTATGGACGAGCCGACCGCAAATCTGGCAGTTGTTGAAATAGATAGAGTCCTGGATCTGACTCTCCGGTTAAAGGAACATGGTATCTCAATAATTATTATCAGTCACAGACTGGACGATGTGTTCAGGGTCTCGGATAGAATCTATGTTTTAAAACATGGCTATATAGCGGCTGTCAAAGAAAAAGTAAAAACTAATAAAGAAGAAATAATAAAGCTGATGTTTATGGAAGCTCATGAGCGGCAGGGACAGCGGGCTCGCCAATAGCTGCTAAATAAACCGGCCTTGTGTTAAGGAGAACATTGAATGAACAGTGTTAATAACCCGGAGAATAACAGCGAATCGATATCCGGATTTAAAATAAAGGATTATGCAATCTATCTGATAATGCTTGGAATTTTCATTGTTTTTGCATTCTTTTTGAGGAACAGAGGATTTTTATCTATAGTAAATTTGATGAATATCTTCAGGCAGACGGCAATAATTTCAATAATGGCAGTCGGGTTCACCTTCGTTATAGCCAGCGGTGAATTTGATCTTTCAATAGGCTCGACAGTAGCCCTTTCCGCCCTTGTAGGATCTCTCATGCTCCAGAGGACCGGTATATTTCCGGCTGTTATCGCGGCTGTTGCAGTGGGTGCAGTAATTGGATTTGTAAACGGATTTTTTGTGGTGAGAGCGAGGATGCCCTCCTTTCTTGCGACTATCGCCATGATGGGTATAATTCACGGGCTTGCAAGATGGATTACCCATCTTCAGGCAATTCCTGTTTTAAATGACAGATTTACCTATATTTTTGGAGGTGGAAATCTTGGGCCTATTCCAACTCTCTTTGTCTGGACATTGATAGTTATGGTTTTCGGGCAGATTGCCATGGTAAAAACACTTTTTGGCCGTAAAGTGCTGGCTACCGGCGGGAATGTAGTGGCTGCAAGACTCGCGGGAATCAATACGGATAAGGTAAAATGGGTATTATTTATAATCATGGGTATGATTGCTTCTCTTGCAGGACTGCTTTACACCGGCAGGCTGCATGCGGCAAGATACACCTACGGGGGGCAGGATCTATTTACAATAGTTGCAGCAGTAGTTATCGGCGGTAACAGTATCTACGGCGGAACAGGGACAATTATTGGTGCTGTTGTGGGGTCGCTTATCCTGGGAATGGTTAATAACGGGCTCATACTGTTCGGGTTCAGTGTTGATCAGCAGGTGATATTCCGAGGCGTAATGATCCTTGTGGCGGTCGCTTTGAGTCCATCCGCTCCCAAAGAATAACGCAAATATTTAAAAAAGCTTCATTAAATAAGGAAGGGCACTATGAAAATTATTGATATCACCGGGCCGATTTACGAAGGTATGTGGGACTTTGATTTTCCGGGAGGTCAGTTTAAATTAAAACAGCTTAACTATGATTTTCTAGGTGAAGACTATTTTCATGAGGGGTTTGAAGGCATGGTTGGAAGTACCGGAACATTTTTGGAGACCGGCGCGACATATCTCGGATATGAAAAGTCGATTCCCACAGATAAAATGCCTCTGGAAAAACTGGTAAATATTGATGCCTGTGTTCTGCAAACTCCCTATGAAACTTTAAATGAAAAAGATGGAAGAAAATATATATCTCTAAATGATATTAAAAAGGCGGAAAAGGAAGGCGTTCCCGAAGGCTCCGCGATAATTGTAAGCACGGGTTACGGGAAGAACTGGGATAAAAAGGATTATATGGAAAAGTCACCGTTTTTCAAAAGAGACGCCTTTTATCATTTGCTTGATAGGAGCCCGGTTCTTATAGCGAGTGATTTTCCGGGCTGGGAAAATGTTGTTAATCCTGAAAATTTTTTAAAAAGGCTTTACGGGGCAGGAGTTTTTGTGCTTGTAAGCTGTGTAAATTTAGAGACGATAAAAAAGTATAAAGTCAAATTAACGGCTCTTCCTATCAAAGTATTAAATGTCTGCATGTGCCCGTGCAGGGCGGTTGTTATTGAAGAATAATATACAGACGGTATATGTATAGGCAAGTAAACAATCTTTCAATCATTATGAGATTTTATTACTCGCCTATGGTTTTTACCTAATTATTTCTTTGTTCACGGTAATAAATTCTGGTATAAACTACCTAAACTTTAATGGATAAAACCATGCTGAGACACAGAGAAACAATGAAATATTATCAATAGAAGGAGGTATGTTGTGAGCGACAGTATCTATCGTCGGATAAAATGGGGGCTTATAGGTGCCGGAGATTTTGGTCTCATTTACGCGCAAATTCTTAAGCAGCTCCCCAATGTGGATCTTGTTTCTGTTTATTCAAGAACTGAAGCCCATGCACGCAAAGCGGCTGACACCTACAATATTGGAAAATGGTACACAGATTTTAACGAAATGATTAACAGTGATGGTTTGGAAGCTGTGGCTGTTGTAACGGATGAGCACCATCATTATGGACCTGTAATGGCTGCTCTTAAAGCTAAAAAGCACGTGATCCTGGAAAAACCTATCGCGCCTAAACTTGAAGAAGCGGATGAAATGATAAAAGCAGGCAGAGAAGCAGGGACTGTATTTGTGATAGCCCACATACTTCCCTTTCATACTCATTACGCGAAAGCGAAAGATGAGATTGATAAAGGAAGCGTCGGCGACATTGTCGCGATGTACGCTAGAAGAAATGCTGCTTCAATCTGGGGTGAAAAACTTCAGGACCATTCATCTGCAATCTATGATGAGATGATCCATGACATGGAGTGTATGCTGTGGTTCACAGGTAACTGGAAAGTTAAAAAGGTCTACGCACAGGCAAAGAATGTCAGGGGCATGAAAAAACCGGATGTTTGCTGGGCCATGTTTACTTTTGAAAACGGCTCCATAGCAGTTCTCGAGGCAAACTGGTACCTGCCGTCAAATACACCCTATCTGATCGATGCTCAAATGGAGATACACGGTACAGAAGGGATGATCTACATCGACCTGTCGGATCAGGGTCTGAAAGTAAATGATAAGAGCGGGTGGAGGTTTCCCGATGTGAGCTGGTGGCCTGAAAAACTTGGAAGGATCGAAGGGGCGCTTGGAGATGAAATAAGGTATTTTGCCGATGCGGTTATGTATGGAAAGATGCCTGAAGGAGGAGTTGGTGAACCGCAGAGGGCAAGAGATGTGCTGGAAATAGTTCTGGCCGCGGAAAAGTCAGCGGAAACAGGCCGGATTATTGAACTCTGATACAGTTATTTTGAATCAGGAGCGTATTTTATGAGAATAATTGATATTTCAGGAACAATATATAATGGAATGTGGAGTTATGCTGATTATTACCCGGATTTTAACCTTAAATCGGTTGAATTTGAGTTCGGAGGCGAAAAGTATTCGGTAGATGTTTTCGAAGGTATGCACGCCCAGACAGGAACATATATTGAGTCGCCTGAAATATTTTCAGAGGGCGGGAAAGGCGGCGGTCTGAATGATATAGTCCCGATTGAAAAATTGTTTATGATTGATGCGTATGTGCTGCAGATACCCTACGACAAACTCGGGATTAAGGATGGAAAGCGTTATATTTCTCTTGATGACATCAAGGGTGCCGAAAAAGGGCCGATACCGGAAGGTTCGGCAATATTAGTCGGGACCGGGTACGGTAAAAACTGGGATAAGGATGATTATGTGGACAGGGCATGGTTTTTTAAAAAGGAGGCCCTGTACTATCTTATTGATAAAAAACCTTTCCTCCTTGGCGGTGATTCGCCTGTCTGGGAAAATGCTGTAAATCCTGAAGGCGCCTTTGAAAGATTCTACGGGGCAGGCATTCTGCTGTTCGCTCCATGCGTCAACTTAGAAAAAATTAACGAATACCATGTAAAGTTAACTGCTCTGCCGTTGAAGGTTTTAAAAGCCGGAGTTTGCCCTGTCAGAGCTGTTGTGGTTGAAGATTAGAAATGTTTTAGGGATATAAACGAAATCAGAAGCCACCTTTTTAACAGGGTGGCTTCTGATTTCCCGGCAGGATTCAATAGGGAGATATGCTGTGCGGGTGAAAGATATTTCAGGCCCGATTTATAACGGGATGTGGAACTACAGCGCGCCTCTTAATAAAATTCTTAAAGATTTTAATCTCTCCTCCGTGGATTTTGAATTCGGCGGTGAAAAATATTCTGTCGATGTCTTCGAAAATATGAAGGCGCAGACCGGGACCTACATAGAATCGCCCGGTCAATATCTGGAGGATAACAGGTATACGGTCTGCGATGTTCCGGTTGAAAAGTTATTCATGATGGATGCCTGCGTGTTACAGGTCCCCTATGATAAACTGGAAACAAAGGATGGGAAACGATACGTATCGCTGGATGATTTACGTGACGCGGAAAAAGAAGATATACCCGGGGGATCTGCTGTTCTTGTGGGCACAGGGTATGGGAAATACTGGGAAAGAAAAGACTTTTTCCAGAAATCATGGTTCTTTAAAAAGGAAGCCATGGATTACCTGATCAGCAAAAAGCCATTTCTTATCGGTGCGGATTCTGCTGAGTGGGAGAATCCAAAAAATCCGGAAGGAATATTCAAACAGCTGTTTCCCGCAAATATTTTAATACTTGCGCCCTGCGTAAATCTGGAGCACATTGAGAGTTTCAAAGTGAAGCTGACAGTTTTGCCCCTGAAAGTTACGAAGGCCTTCATTTGTCCGGTCAGGGCGGTGGTGTATGGATTTTAAAAGCCTGTTCAGCTCCATTATGATCGGAAACCTTCAAATTAAAAACCGGATCGTCATGGCTCCAATGGGTATAGGAGCGTACAACGACGATGAATCAGTCGCCGATGATTACATCCATTTTGTCAAGGCCAGGGCCGGGGATACAGGGTTGATCATAACAACCGGTTCAAGAGTGTCCGAAAAGTACGGCAAGTTTAAAGTTATCGGGTGCTATGATGACAGGTTTATTCCGGGGCTGAATAAACTGGTTAAAGCGGTTCATGAAAAGGGCTCAAAGATATTTTTGCAAATGATATGCCTGGGCGGCGCTGATCCGGAAGATCCCTATGTTCCCTCTGCAGCAGTCCCAATGTATCAGGAGGAATGGGAGGGAACGGTCAGGCCGAAAGAATTAACAGCCTCTCAAATTGAAGAGATAATTGAAGAGTTTGTTCAGGCCGCGCGGCGCTCGGGGCAAGCTGGTTTTGACGGAGTAGAGCTAACAGGGGCGGAGGATTTTTTGGTTTCGGCTTTTATATGCCCCTGCCTCAACAGAAGGAAAGACGAGTACGGGGGAAGTTTTGAAAAGAGGATGCGTTTTCCTGAAAAAATAGTTCGGGGCATAAAGAGGGCCCTCGGGGATTGTTTTCCGGTTGGGTTTAAATTCAACGCTTTTTACGACCTGCCTGATGGAATAAATTTTGAGCTTGGGGTAAAGATCGCTCAAAAAATGGCTGACGCCGGTGCTGCTTATATTCACGAATGGTCCTTTGCCAGGCTTGACAGACCGATGTCCATGTTTAAGTACCCGCCCATGCCTAACCTGTACCAGCCTCGAAATACCACGATTCCTATAGCGCACAACCTGAAAAAGAATATCAGCAATATACCGGTAATAGCGTCCGGAGGTATTTTAAAACCTGATGAGGCGGACAGTATTATAAGTGAGGGCAAAGCTGATATGGTCGCTGTGGGAAGGTCATTCATAGCGGACCATCTCTGGGCCTTCAGGTCCAGAAGAGGGCTGAGGATCAGGCCCTGTATAAGGTGCCATGTGTGTCACCATGAGGTTGCCGTGGTTGGTGAAATAGTCGCCTGTTCTGTAAACCCCGATGTGCTTGTGAAGATTGAGCCGTTAAAAACTGACGCAGCCAAAAAAGTCATGGTGGTCGGGGCCGGGCCCGGAGGTATTACAGCGGCTTTAACCGCTTCTGTAAGGGGACATAATGTGAGCCTGTATGAAAAGGGTGGGAGGATCGGAGGGATGCTCATTCCTGGAAGCGCGCCTGATTTTAAGCATGAATTTTCTGATCTTCTCGAGTATTTTAAAGAAGAGGTAAACAGCAGCGGCATAGAGCTTTTTAAAAACCGGAATATTACTCCTAGTTTTGTCAGAGAAAAAGACCCGGATACTCTTATTGTCGCGACAGGGGCTGTTCCTCTTTTAATGGATATTCCGGGCATCGGGCGGTCAAATGTTGTTGATGCTGTGGATGCGCTGAACAACGCGGATGATTACAGAGGAAAAAAGATAGTCATCATCGGAGGCGGAGATGTCGGATGTGAGACAGCGCTGCTTCTTTCGAGAAAAGGAAACGATGTGTCAATCGTGGAAATGCTTGACGGACTGATGAAGAACGAAGAAATAAAGAATAACACTCTGGTTCTTGAAAAGATGTTAAAAGATGACGGGGTTGATTATTATTTAAACTCACGTGTTGAATCGATCGGCGAGGGTCATATCCGTATAAAGGATGGTAATAATAATATCACCGAACTTCAGGCCGATATTGTTGTACTTGCGGCAGGTTATACGGCTATATCAAATGAAGTAAACGCATTGCTGGAGTCATGTAAGGATTCGCATGCTCTCGGTGATTGCGTGGTACCCGGAAGGTTGAGGCAGGCTGTCAGTGAAGGTTACAGAATAGGTAGTCTGGTATGACAACTTTTTTAAATTAAAACGGGGCCGGCGGGGTATTACAGTAAAAGAAATGGCTTTGAGAGCAGGTTTTGACTATTCTTGCTTCTCAAGCTATTGCTGAACAGGTTTCGTAAATAGGGAGATCGTTTTGAGAGAGGGTAAAAGAAACCGCAGGTTGACGAAAGAACAGGTCAGGCAGGTGGATGAGTATGTGATAAGGCTGCTTGAGGAAGTGGGATGCGAGGTGCAGTGTGAGGAGGCGCTGGATATTTTAGGCGAGGCTGGGTGTGAAGTAAAGGACACGCGCAGAGTAAAATTTCCGGAGAAGCTTATCAGGGAAGCTCTTGAAGCGGCCCCTTCCGAGATTGAAGTGTATGACAGAAACGGCCAAAAAGCGATGCAGCTGAAAGAATGGAACTGCTACTACGGTACCGGGTCTGACTGTGTCACAACCTTTGACCTTTACAGCGGCACGAGGAGGATCTGTAAAAAAGATGATATTGGAAAGCTTGCCAGGTTCTGCGAAAGCCTGACGAATATTGATTTTGTTATGTCCTTCGGCATCGCGAATGACGCTCCTGAGTCCGGCAATTTTGTGCATCAATATGAGGCCATGCTGTTGAACACGAGTAAACCTGTTATTGTGACCGGTCATGGAAAAAATGATATGATGACGATGATTAAGATGGCTTCTGCAGCTGCAGGAGGTATTGAAAATGTTAAAACCCGGCCGTCCCTGATTTTATACTCAGAGCCTTTATCTCCCCTGATTCATACTGAAATGGGGGTAAGTAAAGGGCTGATATGCTGTGAATATGACGTGCCTTTTATCTATATCGGGAGCCCGTACATGGGGGCAACGGCACCTGCCGCACTTGAAGGCATTCTTGTCCAGGCTGTGGCAGAATCTTTATCCGGGCTGGTGATATTTCAGAGAAAGAAACCCGGCGCCAGGTTTATTTTCGGCGGTGACGCGACTGTAATGGATATGCGGACCACGATATTTTCCTATGGAGCACCGGAATTGAATGTGCTGAATGCCTGCCTATCTGACATGGCGCATTTTTATAACCTGCCGTTTTTCTGCATCGCGGGCGCGACGGATTCCAAACTGCTTGACGCGCAGGCAGGTCTCGAGTATACGATGTCGATATATGAAGCCACGTTAAATGGCTGCAATATTATACATGACCTGGGATATCTCGAGTCAGGCCTTACATCATCCTTTGAATCGATACTTTTTGCTGATGAGATCGTGGGGATGGTAAAGTATATGCTTCAGCCGTTAAATTTTAATGACGCCTCGGTGCCGATTGATATTATGGGAAAAGTCGGACCCGGGGGAAATTTTTTAATGGAGGAGCATACAGTAGATAACTTCAAAAAAGAGTTCTGGTTCCCGAGATTTTTTGACAGGCGGATGTTTGAGATGTGGGAAAAAGCAGGCTCAAAAGATCTCCGGGCGGTACTAAATGAGAAGGCAAGGGAGATATTTGAGAAAAGCGCCCCATGTGAGATCTCACAGGAAGTTAAGGAGGAAATCAGGGGTATAGTATCTACTCACAGGCCGGATGTTCAGGCTGGTTAAACCGGATTTAAGTTTTCAATATGTTAATTTTAAGGGGAAAACATGAGAGTAAATTATCGGCAAAACAACACACCTCAATACCGGGTTCTGTCGGACGACCAGATTGAAGAGATATTAAGCGCGAGCATGGAAATTCTTGAACATGTTGGTGTAAAAATCGAGAATGAGGAAGGTGTCAGGCTGCTTAAAGGCGGCGGAGCATACTGCAGCGATGATAATCTTGTAAAAATTCCCTCCTTTATGGTTAAAAAGGCCCTGCTGACAGCGCCGGGGCGGATTGTCCTGTCCGGCCGTGACGGGAAGAGGGACCTTGCTCTGGAAAAGGACAGGATATATTTCGGGACAGGTTCAGACCTTCCATTTTTTATGGACCCCCATACAGGGGAACGGCGAAGGACTGTGTTCGATGATGTTGTAAACGCGGCGAGGGTTGCTGACGCGCTTCCCAACATTGATTTTTTCATGTCCATGGGACTTGTTTCGGATGCCCCTCCCGGTCATTATGACAGGCATCAATTCCTGGCAATGCTGATGGGAACCGCGAAACCTTATATTATAACATCAATCGATGGCCGGGGACTGAAAGACCAGTTTGACATGGCCTCCATGGTAGTTGGAGGGGACGAGGTTTTCAGACAGAATCCTCTGTTTGGTATTTACGCGGAGCCGATTTCCCCTCTGGTCCATCCCGGAACGACAATCGAAAAAGTACTTGTTTCGGCTGAATACGGAATACCGCTGGTCTTTGTGCCGGCCCCGAGCGCGGGCGGCACAGCGCCTGTAACAATGGCGGGAATTCTGGCCGCAGGCCTTGCGGATACACTTGCCGGACTGATTTTATCGCAGCTGAAAAGAGTGGGATCGGGTTTTGTTATGGGAGGCGTTTTTACAAGCCTCGATATGCGGACAACGATTTTTACTTACGGGTCCCCTGAGCTGCTGCTTCTGGATGCTGCGTTGAGTGACATATCGAAATATTTGAAGATACCGGTGTTTTCTACATCGGGATGCAGTGATTCCAAGGTGTTTGATCAGCAGGCTGGGCTCGAGGCTGGGCTCTCGATCCTGATGGCAGCGCAGTCAGGGGCCAACCTGATACATGATAACGGGTATCTCGAGTCAGGGCTTTCAGGGTCCCTTGACATGCTTGTTCTTGTTGACGAGACAGTCTCCATGGTAAAGAGGATTATGAGCGGCATAAAAGTTGATAAAGAGACCCTTGCTGTTGATGTTGTCGGGAGGGTGGGAATAGGCGGAAATTTCCTCCAGGATTCTCATACTCTGAAGCATTTTAAGGAGGAGGTCTGGTTCCCGAAATTAATCAACCGGCAGAACTATGAAGGCTGGGTTGCCGATGGATCCAGGACAATGGGGGACAGGTGCAGGGAAAAAGTTCAGCGGATTCTCGAAACTCACCAGCCCGAACCGGTTCTTGAAGAGAAACTGGTGCAGGAGCTGAAGGATTTTATCTCACGCTCCTTTTCTGAATAATCGAAGGACTGACTGGAACGATTTTTATCCATTTAAATAAAGGAGCTTTCTATGTATGGATATGCCGGAAAACAGTTGAGAGTGTACCTTGATAAAAAAGAAATTAAAGTAGAGGATATTGATTTTGACGTCATGAGAAAATATCTGGGCGGGGCAGGCTACTGCGCAAAGATCTTATACAAAGAGCTTGAAAAGGGAGTCGATCCGCTTTCACCGGAAAACAAGCTTATGTTTGCGACAAGCCCCCTGACGTCAAACCGTATTCCAGGGGGAGGGAGTGTGATCCTCTGTTTTAAGTCCCCTCTGACCAATGCCTGGGGGGAGTCAAGATGCGGAGGTGATTTCGGGCCTGATTTAAGAAAAGCAGGTTATGATTTTGTAATAATTGAGGGGAAGGCTGAAGAGCCTGTTTTTATAGTTATCAATAACGGAGATGTGGAATTCAAACCCGCGGCTCATTTGCTGGGCAAAACAACATCTGAAAAGCTCAGTATGATACGTAATGAATTAAATGACCGGAAAATATCAGTCATGTGTATCGGGCCCGGCGGGGAAAACCTTGTAAAATATGCGACTGTAATGTTTGATCAGCGTGCGGCTGGGAGATGCGGTGTGGGAACGGTAATGGGGTCCAAGAATCTTATCGCTGTCGCCGTGAAGGGCTCGAAAGAAATAAACGCGGCTCAGCCTGATAAATTGAAAGACGCAATTTCAGAAGCCATGGCAGTTCTAAGGAAAAGTGAAATGGCTGCCGGGTTTAAAGAGCACGGTACCACTGGAGACATGGCCCCGAACGACGCCGCGGGAGACTGGCCGACAAAAAACTGGCAATCCAATCACTGGGGTAAAGCGGAGAAGATGTATGACGATTTCTTTGATAAGTATCTGATAAAAAATCACGGATGCTACCGGGGATGCCCGATAGCCTGCGGAAGGATCGCCGAGGTCAAAGAAGGTAAATTTAAAACTCCTGTTCATGAAGGATCGGAATATGAATCTTTATCGGCTTTTACAGCATTTGTGTTGAATGACAATCTGGAAGCTGCCATCCACGCGACATATCTGTGCAATGAATACGGTATTGATACAATTTCCGCGGGTGCTGTAATTGCCTTCGCAATGGAGTGTTATGAAAATGGATTCATAAAGCAGAAGGATGTCGGGGGCATGGATTTGAGCTGGGGCAGCCCCGATGTCCTGCCGGAGCTCGTGAGACTGATATCAAGCAGGGAAGGTATCGGAGATGTGCTGGCAGAGGGAGTTAAAATCGCAGCGAAGAAGCTGGGAAAGGGAGCGGAAAAATACGCGGTCCATGGGAAAGGCCTGGAAGCCCCTGCCCATGATCCAAGATCGGGCAAGACACTTGCTGTTGCCTATGGTACGGCAAACAGGGGGTGCTGTCACATACATCCGCTTGAGGCAATGGCTTACGATTCCGGCAAGCTCGACTGGGGTATGGTCAAGTTCGGTGTTCCTGATCCCAATGAAGTGGACAGGTGGGACGAAAAAGGTAAGGGGGAAATGGTAAAAATACTTCAGGATGGCCTGGTGCTGCCTGACATACTGAGCACGTGCAAATTTTTCAATTATTCGGGAATAACACTTGATCATCATGCTGAAATGCTTTCAGCAATGACCGGGTGGGAGATTGACGGTTTCGAGCTTATGAAGATCGGAGAGCGGGTTATCAATCTTCAGAGGATGTTCAATATGAGAGAGGGTTTTGACCGTGAAGATGATATGATTCACGAAAGAATGAAAAAATTACCGGCCTTCGGGATATATAAAGATGAGAGCAGGTGCGGTATCAGTGATTATGAGGCCATGCTGGATGAATATTATGATGCGCGGGGGTGGGATAAAAAAACAGGGAAGCCTTTAAAGGAGAAACTGGCAGAGCTGGAAATCGAATAGGTACGGGCATGAAGGTCAAGGTAAAGCTGTACACGATTTTGAAAAAATATGGGAAAGATATGATCGATAAGGACAATAACATGTCCATTCCCTCAAACCTTACATTGAAGGGTCTCATGACACGTTTAGAAATTCCAAAAAAAATGGGGAAGGTATTACTGGTAAACGGGTTTCCCCAGGATATCGAATATAAACTGCATGAAGGGGATGAAGTAAAGATCCTTTCTTTCATAGGCGGGGGATGAGAGCTATTGGAAACAGTGGTGTTATGGTTCCATGGATCTTTTTTTCCGCAAAGCAGCAGACCGGTAGGAAAATAGATAAAATCAGGAGGGTAAAAATCGGTATGATTAAAGAAGTTTTACTGCCAAAACTTGGCCTGACAATGGAAGCGGGGACAATACTAAGCTGGCTGAAGAAGGAGGGGGATTATGTTGAAAAGGGGGAGCCCCTTTTCGAGATCGAAACCGATAAGACCGCGCAGGTACTGGAGTCGTTCCATTCAGGATATATAAAAAAAATTCTTGTGGATGAGGGCCAGGAAGTTCCAATCAAAACAGTCATTGCGTATATCGGGGACAGGGAGGATAGGGTAGATACAGATGCGGGCGGTGTAAAAAAGGAAGTCATGGCAGCCGCGAAGCCGGCTGAAATTTCAGGAAAGGTCTATACCGTCCCAGGCAGTAAAAAACGGCCGAGAATTAACGCGTCGCCTCTTGCCAAACGCCTGGCAGCCGAACTTGGGGTTGACCTGTCCGGGCTTACCGGAAGCGGACCTGGCGGCAGAATCGGTAAGGAGGATGTTCTAGCTGCGAGCGAGAGAATCAAAAAGACCGGTGCGGCGGATATTCACGTGGAAAAAATGGCCGGTGAGGCTGATATTCACGTGGAAAAAATGACCATAAAGGTCGCCACAAGGAAAAAGCTTACCGGTATAAAAAGAATCGTGGCTGAAAGAATTAAAGCAAGTTACCTTGATGCACCTCATATACACCTGGAGCTTTCTGCTGACATGACCGGCGCTGAAAATATCCGCACCAGGATGAACAGCAATTCAGGCGGGAGAGTTCATATAACCTTTACGGATATACTGACAGCCGCGGCAGCGAAAACCATAAGAAAAAATATATATATTAATTCAACTCTTATGGAAGGCTCGGTAGTAGTCTTTGACGAGATAAATATTGGAATTGCCACAGCCACCGAGAGAGGACTTGTCGTTCCTGTACTAAAGAACGCGGACAGGCTTTCTTTAAAGGAAATATCGGAATTGAGGCACAGCCTTATTGAAAGAACGATTAAGGGAAGGCAAACTCCTGAAGATCTTTCCTGCGGAACATTCACCATTACAAACCTGGGAATGTTCGGGATTGAATCTTTTAAACCTGTATTAAATCCGGGTCAGGCCGCGATACTGGCTGTGGGGAAGATATTAAAAACACCTGTTGCTGACGATACTGGAACAGTAAGTGTAAAACCGGTAATGAAATTGTCCCTGGCCTGTGATCACAGGATAGTTGATGGGGCGGAGGGTGCAAAGTTTTTATCTGATCTGAAAGAAATTATCGAAAATCCTGCTGACCTGTGAACCATTTCATTACCTCTTTAAAAATATTCAGGCAAATATAGGCAAGTAAACTTTAAATCATTATGAGATTTTAGAAAAACAGTAAATTGTTGATTTAAAGGTGAGAAAATGCATAAATTTCCTCTTAATAATCCGAAACCGGATTTTGAAAATCTGTTAAAAGTTCTGGCCGGAAAAAAAGAACCGGATAAAGTACTTTTCTGCGAGATGCTGATAGATGAGGAAATAAAAGGGTATATAATAGAGAACCATTTCGGCCAGAAGAATTATCCTCCGACTGTAACCTTCGGTGGAAGCGCTGGAGACGCGGCTGAGAGCACGGATTATAAGGAGACAAAAGAAGCCTCCGAAAGGTACTACAGGCAGCTTATCGATTTTTACTACCGGATGGGGTACAGTTTTCTTGCAGATTATGAATTTCTGGTCAATTTTCAATCCTTTAATACAGTTGCCAGAATAGGCAAAGACCCCGAAACAGCGCAGTTTGCAAGGAGTGAGAGGCACTGGGCACAGGAAGGGAAAGGGTTGATAGGAACATGGGAGGATTTTGAAAAATTCCCGTGGCATGAGGCAAAGGAATTGGTGGAAGGGTACGGGGAGCACATCGAATTCCTGAGCAGGAACCTTCCGGATGGGATGAAACTGGCAGTTGTGGGTTCCGTTTTAGAGCAGGTAATGGAATGGATAATGGGATATGAAGGTGTGCTGTATAATGTGTATGATAATCCGGAGCTTGTCGGGGCTGTGTTTTATAAGGCAGGTAAACTGATTTATGATCTGTATATGATAGCAGCGCCCATGGAAGGAGTGGGGGTTATCTGGCATGGGGATGATCTTGGATATAAAACAGGGACAATACTCTCTCCTGCTCTATTGAGAAAATGGATTTTCCCGTGGTTTAAAAAATACGCGCGTATCGCTCATGATAATAAAAAGCCAATATGGTACCATGCCTGCGGCAACAAGGCTGAGGTTATGGAGGATTTTATTGAAGATATTCAATTTGATGCCCTCCATTCCTTTGAGGATTCAAACTGCCCGGTTACCGGGTATAAAAGTAAATATGGAGACAGGATTGCCCTGATGGGAGGGGCGGATGTCGATAAGCTGACAAGGTTAAATGAAGAAGACCTTCGAAAGTATATCAGGAATATCCTCGATATCTGCATGCCGGGCGGAAGATATGCCCTTGGTTCGGGCAACTCGGTCTGTAATTTTATTCCGGTAGAAAATTATCTGATTATGCTGGATGAAGGTTTTAAATACATGTGACTTTTTTTTAATAAGGAGGCGTTTATGAAAGTAACTGACATAACAGGTACAATTTATAACGGCATGTGGTATTTCGGAGACCCCTGGCCCAGGTTTAATTTTAAAACCAGATACCATGAACTTGAAGCAATCGGGCTGACAGCAATGATTGAGGACTTTGAAGGGATGGGAGGGCATACGGGCCTTCATATCGAAACATCGGCCACAGGTATAGGGTATGAAAAATCCTACCCTCTTATCGATGTACCCATTGAAAAGCTAATACACGTCGATGCCTATGTGTACCAACTGCGGCATGATGATCTTCCTGTAAAGGATGGGAAACCCTATATTTCACTTGAAGCGCTGAAAGAAGTTGAGAAGGAGGAAGTTCCTGAAGGGTCCATTATTTTAATCGGCACAGGATACGGTAAAAACTGGGACAAAGAAGACTATCTCGCAAAGTCCTGGTTTATCAAAAGAGAGGCCATGTACTATATAATTGATAAAAAGCCCCTGCTTCTGGGTGTTGATGCCACGGATTTTGAAAACTGGACAAATCCGGAAAGGTTTTTCGAGCGTTTTTTCAACTCCAATATTTTGCTGATGGCTCCGTGCATAAATCTGGAAAAGATACAGAAATTCAAGGTGAAGTTTATCGCCCTGCCGTTAAAGATAAAGGGAGCCGCAATCTGTCCCACCCGGGCAGTTGTGATTGAGGAATAGTTTAGAAACTGTACATACACTGAAGAAAATTGAATCTAACAAAAATAAACATATTGGCTATTCAGATGTTCATAAATAAAAATCAATCATTCCCCGGTGGCTATGATATTAAATCCCGCAGAGTCATTGCATTCGAGATTGCGTTCCCCTCGAGATCATTGTTAAAGTATACAAGAACAGTTTTTCCATCATCATTCCATCTCTTCATTTTATAAGCCCATTCCTTTAAAACGCCCTCCGGATAGGAGCCGGCATAAAGGTTACTGTACCCATGTAGGCGCACGTACACCAGATCGGAGGTAACGACTGTTGGGGTCTCAATACCAGGAAAGTCATGGATACAGAAACCGATATCATGTTCGGACAGTGTATTCAGGAGAGGGCCGGTAAATGCGGATTCATCCCTGAATTCAAAAACATACCGGTTTTCCCGCGGAAGGTGAAGTATGAAATTCCTCAATCGGTCCGGGGTGGGAGTAAATGACGGTGGAAGCTGGAGGAGGTAGACGAGCACCTTTTCCACAAGGGGTTCCATGTTTTTGAAAAACCAGTCTACGATATCGTCACAGTTACTGAGTTTACGAACATGGGTAATGAGTCGGGTAACTTTAACGCTAAACTTAAAATCCTGTGAGGTCCTCTGAGCCCACCCCTCCACAATGCTCCTTTTGGGAATACGATAAAAGGAAGCGTTGAGCTCGACAGTGTCGAAATGTGCTTCATAAAACTCAAGCCATTTGCGCTGGGAGAGATTGTCAGGATAAAATTTTCCCTTCCAATGCCTGTAGCTCCAACCTGATGTACCGATCCGTATCACTATACGCCTCGTGTTAGAAGGTTACTATCAAGCATATCATGAAAAGCATTTTTTTTTAATTTTAAAAATCTCGTAAGTGGAAGAGAAAATATATTTATTAACAAAAAATTATATCAATTACTTACAGCGTAGTTTAAAAAATATTTGTGATAAAATATCTGCAATATTTTTTCACTAACCCGCACCCCTTGCAGTCATTACCAATTCTCACGAAGTGAGAAAAATATTGGAATCTCTGATTTTCTGTAACTGCTCAATATCCTGTGGAAAACTGAAAAAAATCATAAAAAAATTACCTTTCAACTTGCTTTCTGATACAAATTATGTTATTAATAACACATGGAGTCCGATTTTATTTATCAAGGCC
>SDBT01005517.1_pt1 | contig 21200 bp, 14 predicted proteins | sample 2277101 | NCBI WGS metagenome assembly SDBT01 (sample SAMN10404973, study PRJNA504765) | marine sediment metagenome | isolation source: marine sediment core GS10_PC15, 103 cmbsf | place: Arctic Ocean: Southern Knipovich Ridge | collected 2010
ACCTGCCTGACTCTACCATGAACAGAGAACAGTTCCTTGAGTTCTTCCTCGGTGGTCGAGTTGTCGAAGTTAGTTACCAGTATTCTGCTACTTGCCACCGTAACCTCCCTTGCCGATTGACCTCTCCCCAATTATTGTACCACATTTTAAGTTAGTCCTGCCATAGCTGTGTTCTGCTCCCCACCTTTAGTCCAGTTTGAATGAGAATTTACGGTTTGTTGTTCTTATTAAATTGACATATAATCCGCACCAATTATTGATCTTTAGGAATCAGTTTTACAGGATCAAAAACTACTCCGCCTTTAAGAACTCTCCATATTTTATGCGTATTACGAATATCTGCGAGCGGATTCTCATCAAGGATAACCAGATCAGCAAGCTTTCCTGTTTCTATTGTTCCGAGATCGTGCTCAACTCCAAGTGCTTTGGCATTTTCAAAAGAAGCAATGTTCAATGATTCGAAGGGAGTATAGCCTGCCAAGGTGTAAGACTCCAGTTCCTCATGCATAGAGGCTCCGGGTCTGTACGGAGTATCAGTACCCATCAGAATACCTACGCCGCTTTCATGAGCGTCTGACAAAGTTCGCAATTGAATGGCTTGCAAATCCTTTAAAAAGCTTGTCCTTTCTGCCCATCTAGTTTGATCGCACTCTTCTGGGAAAAATGCACAAAACTTCTCATCTTGGAACCTATCCTTCTCTTGAAGCACCAAATATATGCTTCCCCCCATTATATTCAAAGTAGGTGTCCAATAAACACGACTTTTAGCCAACAATTTATGTATATCCTCAAAGTATCGAGATAACATATTAAGATGTTCAAGGAAAGAATATCCCTGTGCTACCCCCCTTGCGATTTCTTTTACATTTGCCCCATGCGCAGCAATCGGCAAAGAATATTTTCGTGCTTCTTTTACAATTTCTAAATGAAAATACCATGGAAGATCGGCATACGATTTAATAAATTGCACGCCCGATTCATAATGTCGTTTTATTTCTGGTTGAACTTGAGATTTAGAGCGGATAAGTGTAAAGCTTTCAGCTAAGTGGTCATATTTTCCCTGGAATAAATTACCTGGATATGCATATCTTGGAATTGGCGCATTAGTTAGTTTGGACCGATCTACTAAAGATTTGACCCAGGATAGAGATTCACCCATATCACGAACTGTAGTAACACCATAAGCAATGTATGCTGTTTGATCGACATCCTTGTACCACCATGGAGCTTCAACATGTATATGGGCGTCTATCAACCCTGGTATTACAAATCGTCCTTTTGCATCTACAATCTCAGTGCCTTCAGGTAGTTTGAATTTCTCATCGAAACCAATCTTACTGATTCGGCTGTTTTCGATCATCAGGTTCGTAAGATGTGAAAAGCCACGAATATCATTTTCAAACAAATATACATTTCGCAATAAAATCGGATTTTGAGATGGGCTCTCCACATCTATTCTAATGAAAATTTCCTTTGATTTATGCTCCGTAAGTGAATACAAAAACACTCTGTTATTTTCTGAATAAATTATACCGGATCCATCAAATGTAAAGTTGAATGATCTTCCGCCAATCGGGCTTATTAATTCGGCACCCACCTCAGAAATTGGGTAATTATAACTGTCCTGTGCTTCAAATGGTTTGAGCCACAGTTCCGAATTCAGTCTGAATGCTATCCATTTTTGATCAGGAGAAATCAGTACGTTGGATATAGCGTTTGCCACTTTTGCTACTGTTATTAGTGTTTTTTTATCATCTAAATCAAATCTTTTTATCAATGCCGAGTTGGAACTGTCTTGCCTGTAAAAAAGATATTGACCATCACTTGAAAAATGAGGTCGTGGCGGAAATTGTCGACCTACTGAAGTCAGTATGGTGTCTTTAGCATTTGTAGAATAATTCCATGAAAATATATGTATTCCATCCCAGCTACCTTCAGTCCAATAAAGTTCATTTGTTCTCGGATTCCAGGTTAAATCCCAGAAGTAACTTCCAGTAGTAATTAAGCTGTCTTCACCTGTACTAATATTCAATAGCCTGATTTGCGGATCATGATGAAGGCCTTTTACATACGCCAGAGAATTTCCATCTGGCGATAAAGCATGCTTCCTGTACAATCCAATTCCAGATGTCAATTGCTTTGATTCACCACCATTTAAATCCTGCTTCCATAAGTGCCCCATTGCTCCAAAAATCAAAAATTGACCATCACCTGAAAGACGAGGGGAAAGAATTATACTAACTTCCTTTCCATCGTCTATATCAAAAGTTCTAGGAGGAATAATAGGATTTGCCTTCAGGCTTATTTTGGCGGTAAAAGAAATTGGTTGTTTATTTCCGTTATCCTTCGATACTCTCCATAGACCTCCGTCAAATCCTACTATTACAGAATTTCCATTACGAGTCACATCGAACTTTGATGCGCAGGGTCCCAAGGGTACTTCAATAATCGGAACCACAGATGAAGAATTCAGTGGGCTGTAAACGATGGTGGATTTTGTATTCCATGGGATCCTCTTAATAGTGTAAAAGCCATCTCCGGTTGGATCAATTGTTACCCCTTCTCGACTCCATTTTATTGTTCTGAGTGTGTCAACATTTCCATTGACATTCATGACTAGTATTCCAGTTTCATAAACTTCGTGTTCCAGGTTGTCATCAAAGCCGCTATTATAAACAACGGACCAGCCTGGTTTTGAATCATGTGTATAAAAAGTAGAGGAAACCTTATTATATTCAGAAGTTAAAGTTGAAATACTTAGATTCAACAAATTGATAGATTTTACAATTGATAGTCCGGGACAAGCTCTTCTTGGTCCATCATCATGTTCTAAAAATAAGATGTTTTCCCCATCTGGTGACCATGAAGGATAACCGGCAAAAAGACTGTATGTGACCTGGGAAATCTCTTTAGAATCAAGATCAAGAATGAAGATATTGCCTTCAGTTCCATCTCTATCAGAAACAAAAGCAATTCTCTTGCCATCCGGTGAAAAGGAGGGCTCATGGTTGTAATAAGGCCCAAATGTAAGCTGTTCTGCGGCACCACCTTCAATTGGCAGCCTAAACAAATGCCCAATTATCGTGAATACGATGGTTTTACCGTCTGGTGATACGGTAATATCAGGGGTGGTTACCTCTGAAACTTCAATATTGAAAGTAATTAGTCCAACATCTTCGTCAGAACTTTCTAAACCACTTGGAGAATTACTTAGTGAGATTGAAGAAGCAAAAAATAAGGCGATAAATACTACAATTAGAGAACGCTTATAATTCTCCATATAATTCTCCCCGATTCTTGAACTTTAAGCTGGATCAATTAAAAACAACTCATTACCCGCTGTAAATAAACATGGGAATAACAATAACTCATGCAACCAGTGGCTCACTGCCCCGGGAGCGGCATGTCACTATTGCTGATATCTGCGATGGCCTTCCACTCCCCGTCGATCTTCTTCCAAATGAGAAGGTACTTGCCCACGTCCTCGATGCGGCCTTCCGGGCTGTCCATAACGAAGCGGTAGGTTCCGCGGTCGTAAGCCATATCCCCTGAGGCGGCCACTTCGATCACCTCAGGTGTAAAGATATTGCTGATGTTAGTGTCCGGAAGCCATTCATCAAACCACTGGTGGATCGCCTCCCTGCCCACAACCGCGGGGGCGTTCGCAGGCATCTGGACACCTCCGGGCGCGAAGAAACTAGCGGCCGTCCCGACATCCTTGGCCTCGATGGCAGCTTGCCAGCGACGATCCAGGTCGCGGATTACATCCGCCTCAGCGAGCGTGTCAACGCGGGGCGCACGAGCACAGCCGGCGACACTGACACACACAACGAGGGCTATAATCACTAATCGATGGATTGGCATAACGCACCTCCATTTTGAGGGGCTCTGGAGCCCTTCCTGTAGCAGTTTTGCTTTCGCCTGTATTGTTTCCTCATTGGAACCGTTGTTTGTTCCCTGTTCAACGTATGAAGACGGCGCCGATTCTCTCGACAATCTGATCCACCGCCCGTTATTATACCACATCTCAAGTTAGTCCCGCCATAGCAAAAGTCAAGTTTGTTTGAGGTTGGATGGCATCGGGTGCGCGAGGCTTATCCTGGGGCCCGGGTACCCGCGACAACAATACGACAACAACGAGTGGTATATCTGTGGTGCTTTCTGGTGTTCTCTGGTGTCGAAAAGTGTAGGTCGGATTCGGTGTAATTCCTTGCGTGCCAGCGCAATAGACCTTCTTTCAACAGGTTAGCAAAATAGCGGTCGGAGGAATCATAATCCTCGTGTCCGGGGTTCGAGTCCCTGCGCCGCTATTTGTGTTTCAAGGGGTTACAGGGATTCATAGAAGACACAATTTTGGGCGTTACAACAATATTAAAAGGCCGCTTCGGGGAGTGTGTTGACAATGAAATTTCCTTGACCGATTTAGGGGGCAGGTCATCCACTTGCGCTTCATCGGCTTAAATCCACCCGGCGGTTGAGGGATGGCGGGGGAAAAAGGACTTGACAAGAGATGTTTCGGGGTCATATTGAATATGTGCGCTAATCAGTCTTCACGTTTGGCAGACTGTTCAATGGAAATCAGGAGAAGTTGGTTTAAAGTTCAAAACTTAAATATGGAGCAATTGAATGAGGAAAGGTGAAAAAATCAAAGGCAATAGCCTCAAAATATCGATGTTCTTTATTTTGATGCTTATTTTGGCTCCGTGCTTCCTCTACGCTCAGGATACGCTTTGGACACGGGTATACGGAGGTGTCGGATTCGGCGAATACTGTGAAGAAGTGCAGCAAACAAGTGACGGCGGATTCGTTTTTGCCGGGCAAAATGGATTCCAGGGTGGTATCTTCCCCTGGCTGGTGAAAACTAACGACACGGGCGATATCGTCTGGTCGCAAGTCTATTATGACGCTACGACCAATACGGCGTTCTTTTCCGTTCAGCAAACCTCTGATGGAGGTTACATAGCCGGCGGCATAAGCCGAGCGAACTGGAGCCAGAGTCGGATCGATTACTATCTGGTAAGAACCGATGGCTCCGGTAATACTCTATGGTCGGATACCTATATCACACCGGATTACGGATTCGACTATGGGAAATCTGTACGACAAACATCCGACGGCGGTTTTATTTTCGGCGGCAATACAGCCCCTGGCCCTAACCCTTATGAATTCTTCCTTGTACGGACGGAATCGTCAGGTGATACCATGTGGACGCGTACCTATGGTGACGGGGGGTCTGGAAATGAGAGGGCTAATTGTGTGACACAGACCTCGGACGGCGCCTTTGTAATGGCGGGATACACTGATTCCTACGGTTCAGGCGGCTGGGATTTCTACGTCGTAAAGGTGGATGGCTCCGGAGATACCATCTGGACCAGGACCTACGGTGGAAGTGGCGGTGAGGAGGCATTTAGTATTGAAGAGACCTCTGATAATGGGCTCATTATCGCCGGATATACCACCTCTTATGGCGCAGGCCTCCAGGATTTTTATGTAGTGAGGACAGACGCTGCGGGCAGTCTTCTCTGGGAAAGAACTTATGGTGGATCGCAGCATGATTACGCTAAATCTGTTAAACAAACGCCGGACGGTGGATTCATAATAGTGGGCTCGACAGCTTCCTTCGGCGCCGGGTTCACCGACTGCTACATCATCAGGATCGATGCTTCAGGTGATACTCTATGGACCAGGGCCTACGGCGGTTACGATGATGAAAGAGCGTATACAGTGGATCTTGCCTCGGGCGGGGGATATATTGTCGGCGGACATACCTCCTCCTTCGCCGTCGGTGATTACGATGTTTGGCTGTTGAGAATCGCTGAGGGCACCATCCCTGAGCCGGTCCCCGCGCTCTCCGAATGGGGTATGATCATCCTGGGTTTGCTGTTGCTATCAGTTGGAACGGTTGCGGTTGTGACGAGAAGGAAGGCAGTTTTAAGCAAGGCTGCTTAAAGGGCCAACTAAACGGATAAAGTGAAGGGGAGCCATGACGACTCCCCTCACTTAATGCCCGCGTCAACAATACGATAATATGAAAAGGCTGCTTCGGGGAGTGTGTTGATGCAACTCTATCGATTGTACTGCTCTTTAAATCAGTCCCGCCATAGCGAAAGTCAAGTTTGTTTGTGGTTGGACGGCATCGGGTGCGGGGAGCGGCACCGCAGATAAATATTGATTTCACGCTAATTACAGCCTATTATGATAGGCAGATTTAGATATATTTCTGATTTGATAAAACGAATACGGAGAGTTTGCGGTAATGTCCCAGTACCATGAAAATGGAATGGATAATACTCGATCTTTCATTCCTATAACCAAAGGGACAATCATCTCCCACTATAAGATCATCGAGAAGATCGGCGCCGGTGGGATGGGGGAAGTGTATCTGGCGGAGGATACCCAGCTTGATCGCAAGGTTGCCCTTAAATTTCTGCCTCCCCACTTATGCCAGGACGAAGGCTGTCGCGCTCGGTTCAAGCGCGAGGCCCACGCCGCGGCGGTGCTGGAGCACCCCAATATCGTCACGATCTACGAGGTGAGCGAGCACCAGGGCCGGCCCTACATCGTCATGCAGTATGTGAAGGGGAAATCGCTCAGGGATATCATCAAGGAGAAGGAGCTTCCCATAGACGAAATCGTAGATCTGGCGATTCAGATCTGCGAGGGTCTGAGCAAGGCGCATGAGGCAGGCGTCATTCATAGAGACATTAAACCGTCCAATATCTGCATAGGCTCCGATGGACGGCCGAAGCTCCTTGATTTTGGGCTGGCTGCCGTCAAGGGGGATGAAAAACTCACCAGAACCGGTTCGACACTGGGCACCATCGGTTATATGTCGCCTGAACAGATACAGGGCAAGCAGCTCGACCAGCGCTCGGATATTTTCTCATTCGGAGTGGTGCTCTACGAGATGATTACCGGCCGAGTACCTTTCAGCGGGGAAACGGAAGCGGCAACGTCAAACTCTATTTTGCACGATACTCCCGAGCCGCTGGCGCGATACAAGGCCGCTATACCTTCAGAACTGCAGGAGGTCATTGACAAGGTACTCGATAAGGATCTGGAGACGCGCTGTCAAACGGCTTCCGGGCTGGTGGCCGACTTGAAGCGGCTGAAGAAAGGCTCGGAGGTGGCCGTCCCCGTCCAGCCGTCGGTGACCCCGCCACCGGCTTTGCCGCAAAAAAGAACGATCAAGAGGTTTCTTGTGCCCGGTTCAGTCGGTGCAGTTATCGTTTTGCTGCTCTTAATATTCAAGCCCTGGCAGATCGAAGTCCGGCCCACCCAGGAGGCGGTAGCAGCCGGGAACCGCTTGGCAATCATGTACTTCGACAACCTGGCCGATCCGGAGGATAAGGATAGAATCGCCCGGATGATTACCAGCCTTTTGATCACCGATCTTTCTGAATCCCGATATATGCAAGTAGTGAGTCGGCAAAGGCTGCATGATATCTTAAAGCTTTTGGGTAAAGAGGACTTGAAGGTGATAGATAGGTCTGTTGCCTCAGAAGTCGCCGAGAAAGCCGGTGTGAAATGGATTTTGACCGGAGATATTCTCCAGACTGAACCAAATATAGTATTGACCTCGGATATATCGCAGGCCGCAACCGGAGAAATTTTAGCCACCCAGCGTGTCACCGGGGGAACAGGGGAAGATCTCTTCTCCGTGGTTGACAGGCTGACCGTTGAAATAAAGAAAGACCTTTCGCTACCCGCCGAAGCCCACGATGAACCCGATCCGATGATAGCCGATGTAACCACGCATTCGCCAGAGGCGTATCGTTATTACCTGGAGGGAGTTGATTACGCTTTTAAATATTATTTCCCGGAGGCTGTGAAGAGCTTCAGGAAAGCCCTGGAGTTTGATTCCACCTTTGCCATGGCATATTACTGGTTGAGTGCGCGAGTAGGGACCTCGGAGCGGAAAGAATTAATGGCCAAGGCGGTGGAATACTCGGATAAGGTCAGTTGGAAGGAAAAACATTATATAGGATCTAGACAGGCAAGCATATTACGGAATCATGAGCAGGCGATCACAGAGTTGCAGAAGATAGTAGAACGCTATCCTCAGGAGAAGACCGCTTTCCAATTTTTAGGAGTAAATTTCGAGCATAGGTTTCAGCGTTACGAGGAAGCTGTTCACTATTATAACAAAGCTATTCAGATAGACCCTTTGTATAAGGCGTCGTATAACCGACTTGCTTATCTTTATAATCAAATGGGTGATTTTGAGAAATCAATATGGGCTATAAATAAATACATTGAGATAGCGCCGGATGAGCCTAATCCCTATGATTCGAGAGGTGAGCTGTATGCTATGAATGGCAAGTTGGACCAGGCCATTGAATCATTCAAAAAGGCCCTGGAAATCAAACCGGATTTGGATTTTTCCTGGTTTAATCTGGGGCATATGTATCTTTTTAAAAGAGAGTATGCTAAAGCCGAAAGCTGTTATCGGCAACCTTCCTCCAGCAGTGAAAAGGATATCCGGTCAGAAGCAAGACTTTATCTGGCTTTTATCCCCCTTTACCAGGGCAGGTTCGATCAAGCTCTTGAGGTCTTAGACGATGGCATTGCCGCAGATAGAATGGAGCAGGCCGAGGGACGGGCCAATATAAGAAAATATTTCCAAAAGGCATATATCCATAAGGAGCGAAAGGATTTGCAATCGGCTCTAAAGGAAATTGAAAAGGGTGTGGAAGCCTGGCACAGGATTGAGCCTGATAATGTGGGTTATGGCAGAGAGTATTATGTCCAGTTCCTGGCAGAGAATGGTGAATTCGAAAAAGCTCGAAAGGTTGCCCTGACTTTGAAAAACGATATTGTGGAAAAGGATTCAACTGTCATGTATTGCTACTGGGATGCTGCCGGATGTATAGAGATGGCAAAGGGTGACTTAAAGGCATCGGTAAATAGTTTTGAAAAAGTCCATAAAGGTCGACGTTTTCTTTGGGCGAATTACATGCTGGGACAGGCTTACCTGGAGACTGGCAGGCTGGGTGAGGCGATTACCAAGTTTGAGAATCACCTCTATAATTACTACACGCCCTCCCCCATCTGGATTGTGAAGTCTTATTATTATCTGGGCCTGGCTTACGAAAAATCGGGCTGGAATAGAGAGGCCATTGAAAAATACGAGGAGTTCCTGGAAATCTGGAAGGACGCCGACCCGGGAATCGCCGAAGTGGAAGATGCCAGAGAACGGTTAATGCGATTGAAAAGGTAATTTGGAGGTCGATATGATGGACGATTCTAAACAAAACAACAATACCCGATCTTTTACCGCCCTCGCTGCCGGCACGGCCATCTCTCACTACCGGATCATCGAGAAAATAGGCGCAGGCGGAATGGGAGAGGTCTACCTTGCGGATGATACCGAGCTTGATCGCAAGGTGGCGCTCAAGTTCTTGCCACTTCAGTTCGTTTCAGACGAGGGCTTTAAGGCTCGGTTCAGGCGCGAGGCCCACGCCGCCGCGGTACTGGAGCATCCCAATATCGTCACCATCCACGAGGTGAGCGAGCATCAGGGCCGGCCCTACATCGTTATGCAATACGTGGAGGGGAAATCGCTCAGGGATATCATCAAGGAGAAGGAGCTTCCCATAGACGAAATAGTAGATCTGGCGAGTCAGATCTGCGAGGGTCTGGGAGCGGCTCATGATAGGAAGGTCGTTCACAGAGATATCAAACCCTCCAACATCGTGATTGATGCTCACGGTCGGCCGAAGATTCTTGATTTCGGCCTGGCCTCTGTTCAAGGTAGCGAGCATCTCACTAAGACCGGTTCCACGCTCGGCACTATCGGGTACATGTCTCCTGAACAGATACACGGGAAGCAGCTCGACCAACGGTCGGATATTTTTTCTCTGGGCGTTATCCTGTATGAGATGATCGCGGGCCGGCCGCCTTTCAGGAGGGAAACGGAAGCGGCAACGTCAAACTCTATTTTGCACGATACTCCCGAGCCGCTGGCGCGATACAAGGCCGATATACCCTCAGAACTGCAGGAGGTCATTGACAAGGTACTCGATAAGGACCCGGACACGCGCTATCAAACGGCTTCCGGGATGTTGGCCGACCTGAAGCGGCTGAAGAAAGCTTCGGAGGTTCCTTCCGCGCCGCCCCCGTTGGAAAAACCGCGGTGGGGTAAAACCAAGAGGCTTCTTATCACCAGCTCGGTTGTGGCTGCTGTCATTTTGCTGCTTTTGATATTCAAGCCCTGGGAGATTGAGGTCCGGCCCATGCAGATGGCGGTAGGTTCGATTGCTGTGTTGCCGCTGGAGAATCTCATGGGTGACCCCGATCAGGACTACTTCGTGGACGGCATGCACGAGGCGCTGATCACGGATTTGTCCAAAATCGGCGCACTGCGAGTGATCTCGCGCACTTCGACGATACGCTTCAAGGAGACCGACAAATCCCTGCCGGAGATTGCCCGGGAGCTGGGCGTGGACGCGGTGGTGGAAGGGTCGGTGGCGCGCTTCGAGAATAGAGTGCGCGTAACTGCCCAGTTGATCGCCACTAAACCTGAACGGCACCTCTGGGCGGAAAGCTACGAGCGGGACTTGCGGGATATCCTGGCGTTACAGAGTGAGGTGGCACGGGCTATTGCCCGGGAAATCAAGATTGCGATTACACCTGAGGAAGAGACGCGCTTAGCTGCTGTCAGGGAGGTGAACCCAGAGGCTTACGAAGCCTATCTTAAGGGGATGTTTTACTTGCACAAATTCACACCGGAAGGATTCGAAAAAGGACTGGAATATCTCAACCAGGCAATCGAAATAGATCCGGCGGATCCTTTGGCGTATGCGGGGTTGGCGCTGGGTTACAGCTTGATCGGTCATGAAGCCGAACCTGACGCCTACTCACTATCCAAAACGGCAGCACTGAAGGCGTTGGAATTGGATTCAACGCTGGCCGAAGTCCACGAATCTTTTGCCGAGATCAAACTTTACAGCGAGTGGGACATTGCGGGCGCGGGACAGACTTTCCAGCGAGTTCTGGCGCTGAACCCCAATCTACCCGTGGCCCACGCCCACTACGCGTGGTATCTTCACCTGATCGGAGACCAGGAGGACGCCATAGCAGAAATGAAACGAGCCCAGGAGCTGGACCCGCTCAATCCCCTGTACGCTGCGTGGTCAGGATGGATATATTGGTTGGCGGGGCAATACGAGGAGGCGATAGACGAAGCTCGGGAGTCCCTCGAACTGAATCCCGATTTCCCGTGGGGGCTTCATGTCCTGGGAGGTGTCTATGCAGAAAAGGGGATGTTTGAGGAGGCCATCGCGGCGCACCAGAAGGCGGCTGCAATCAGCCCTGCGGTGAAATGGGGTCTTGGACGTACCTACGCGATGGCTGGGCAGCGGGATGAGGCGCGGAAGATAGCGGCTGAATTAGAAGAGCAACCCACGCCAATGAATGCCTGGGGTCTGGCCGAAATTTATACAGCCCTGGGGGAGAAGGATGAGGCCCTCCGGTGGCTGGAAGCGGCTTACGAGCAACGCTTTAGCTGGCTCCCTTGGATCAGGCAGTGGTCTGCTTTCGAGCCTCTATGGGACGATCCACGCTTCAAAGATCTGGTGCGGCGGTTGAACCTTCCGGAGTGATGAGGGCTGGCTCTGGAGCCGGTGGAAGTACGCCGACCCGGGAATAGCCGAGGTAGAAGATGCCTGAGAACGGTTAATGCGATTGAAAAAAGAATCTTAAACCGGATATGATGGACGATTCTAAACAAATGGAAAAACATTTTCAAAGAGATATAAAGTCCTTAGATAAGATATTCGAATTTATTTGCGAGTTTATCGCCGAAAATAAGATTGATGAATCGACGGCTTTTTCAATAAACTTCGCAATTGAGGAGATATTTACCAATATGGTCAAGTATAATCCTGAAAACCAAAACAACATTTCCATAAGCCTGAACAAAGATGGAAATAAATTAATTTTGTGTTTAACTGATTATGATGTAGGCCATTTTGACATAACAAAACTCAAAGAGGTTGATATAAGTCAGTCTTTGCAGGAAAGAGAGGCTGGAGGACTGGGCCTTCATATAGTAAAACAAATGGTGGATGAAATAGATTATGAATATAAAAATAGAAATAGCAGGATAACGATTATTAAACACCTGGAGAATTAGCATGTTCGATATTAAAATCGGCGAAAACCACGAAGTCCTTCTTTCGGGTAGATTTGACGCTTCGCAAACCGAAAAGGCCGAGGCCGTATTTGAAAGGATTATCCAATCGAGTATTGTAGATTTTAAAGACTTAGAATACATTTCCAGCGCCGGTCTGGGAATTCTCATCGGGACGCTTAAAAGGCTAAGTGAATCGGGGAATAGTCTGAAATTGATAAATATGAATAAACATATAAGAGATGTTTTTCGATACGCCGGTCTGGATAGAATATTTGAAATTGAATAAGGTTGGAAGAAATGTTCGTGCGAGCATTTTTCATCCGCATGCGTGATCTCATGGTTAGAGGGAAGTTACTACCGGGATATCGGTTATATCAGGTGTGGTGGGAATAAGAAGATACGATCGCGTTATGTCAAGATATGAATTAATAGCCAACTTCTTAGCAGTTCAATTGTAATTATGACAGAGCAAGAAGATTTAAGACTCGTGGAGGAATGTCTTAAGGGGAATACTGAAGCGTTTGGTTTGCTGGTTGAAAACTATCAAAAAGCGATCTTTAACATGGCCTTGAGGATGGTAAACGATTACGACGATGCACAGGATATAACGCAATCCGTTTTCGTTAAGGCCTTTGGAAAGCTCGATGGCTTCAATCCGAAATACAAATTTTTCAGCTGGATTTATAGAATGACGGTCAATGAATCAATCAATTTTCTCAAGGAGAGAAAGCATTTTGTGGAGCTGGACCAGGAAATGGTTTCAAGTGAAAAGACACCGGAAGAACATTATTCAGATGATGAACTGAGTGAGAATATTCAGGATGCCATCATGGATCTGCAGATTGATCATAGAGTTGCCATCGTCTTAAGGCATTTCGCCGATCTTTCCTACAAAGAACTCGGCTACATTCTCGAGCTGCCTGAAAAGACAGTAAAATCCAGACTCTTTACCGCAAGACGCTTGCTGCACGATATCTTGATAAAGCGAGGGGTCATGGCTCATGATTGAAAACGAATATATTGAGATGATCAATAAGGAGATTGACAAAACGATTACGGGCAAAGAAATCGTCATGCTCAAAAAGTATCTGGCAGAGAATCCCGAGGCGCAGGAATATTATAATAATCTTGTCAGACTATCAAGGGTGCTGCATCGGGTTAACGATGTAGATCCTCCCGTGGAACTGAAAAACAGGATTCTGAGCTCGATTCGGACCAATAGGCCTCCTGCGAGAGGGAAAGTGAATATATTCCATGTTCTTAGAACCGCTCTAAAGCCTAAGGTTAATCTAAAATATGCGTACGTCTTTTCGGCCGGGATAATGGTCGGCACAGCTATTTTCGTGTTATTTATTAATAAACCGGGTAATATTCCTTCTCTGGATGTTTCTGATTTATCCGGGACAATCATAATGAGCGCCGCTTCCGAGGCTCTTGAAACTGCGGATAAGAGGGAATTCGATCTGGGAGAAGTGTACGGCACAATTGAAACGAAGTTTGCAGGAAATGTTGTCCTGGCGGAAATAGATATTACGTCGCAGCAGGAAATCGAAATAGTTGTTGAGTATGACGAAAATGATATCGGCTTTGACGGTTTCAGACAGCTACGGCATTTAAAGGGCAGCTTTGATATCGGCGAAAAGTATTTAAGACTGGTACACAGAGGTAAAAACAAATACATCCTTGTTTTTGAAGATAAAACGCAAACAATTTCATCAATGACCTTCAAGATCTACTCAGCCGACTTAATCTATGAGAAAACTATTTCGACTGGAAAGAGCGGAGAATAGGAATTTTCCTGAATGAATCCACGATCGTTGAAACTAACTCCAACTTTTGGGAATCTGATTTGTAATTAGAGTGAGAGAATTGACGGGAATGAAAGCGAACGAAAAATTTATGAATTACCTGGAGGTGTTATCATGGCAATGAAATCTGAACACCAGTCTGGCAGAGGCAGGACCAAGATCTTATTCGGAGTGGCCTTAGTCGGTATCCTGGTAGTCGCGTATTTTGCGGTTACGGGATTTCCGCCAGGGGAAGAGGATCTCAAGGGTACGATCGGTGCGGCGGAAAAATATCGGGTCGAACAAGTGACTGATGAGAGCGTCATACTGAAAGATCCCGAGTTGCAAGTCCTGCTGCAAAGTGACGAGTTTCAGAAGCTGGTCGCAGTTGAGGATTTTCAGAAGGTGCTGGCTCGCGAGGACTTCCAAAAGTTACTGGCCCGCGAGGACTTTCGAAAGATGATGGCCAGGGAAGGTTTTCGAAAACTTTTGGCTCGTGAGGACTTTCGAAAGATGATGGCCAGGGAGGACTTTCAAAAGCTCTTAGCTCGCGAGGACTTTCGAAAAATTGTGGCCCGAGAGGATTTTCAAAAGCTCCTGGCTCGTGAGGACTTTCGAAAGCTGCTTGCTCGTGAGGACTTTCAAAAGATGCTAGCCAAAGAGGCATTTCGAAAGATGGTGGCCCGTGAGGACTTTCAGAAGCTCATGGCAAGAGAGGATTTCCAGAAGGTGATGGCCCGGGAGGATATTCAAAAGTTGGTTGCTCGTGAAGACTTTCAAAAGCTTTTGGCTCGTGAGGATTTTCAAAAGATGGTGGCCCGGGAGGACCTTCAAAACTTGTTAGCCCGCGAGGACTTTCAGATGATGTTGGCCAGGGAAGCCTTCCAGAAGTTGCTTTCCCGTGCGGACTTTCAGAAGGTGATGGGCCGGGAAGACTTTCAAAAGCTTTTAGCTCGTGAGGATTTTCAAAAGATGCTGGCCAAGGAAAATTTCCAAAAGATAATGGCCAGGGAAGACTTTCAAAAGCTCTTGGCTCGCGAGGACTTTCAGAAGCTGGTGGCTCGTGAAGATTTTCAGAAGCTTATGACAAGAGAGGCAATAGAGTAATTTCGGGGGGCAGTGAACAGGTTAGAAGTCAAGCGGGTGCTTAAAGAAAGAAGTAAGCGGTAGGATCATTTAGAGAGAAGGAGATGCGGTAGGCTTTACTACGGTATCTCCTTCTGCTATTATCAAGAATGATAATTTTCGTATGAAAAACATATTAAGAGCCTGTACCTTACTTGGGATAATTTTCCTTTTGCTCAATTCTGTGCTTCAAGCGCAATTTTACTCGCTGGAGACAGAAAATCTAAGGCTTATTTACTACGGAAACATACATTCATACCTTGTACCTCATGTTGCGGGTTGTTTTGAGAATTCTTTGAACTTCCATCGCAATCTTTTTGACTTCAGACCAAGGGAAAAGGTCACTGTTTTATTGCATGACTTCGGTGATTATGGGAATGCAGGGGCAGATGTAATTCCCAGAAATCACATCGCTGTCGGTATCGCACCTTACAGGTATGTTTATGAAACCTCCCCTGCCAATGAAAGAATGAACTCGACTATGAACCACGAGTTAGTCCATATTGTTGCAATGGATAAAGCCTCCTGGCGGGACGAATTTTTTCGTTCGCTTTTTTTTGGTAAAGTTTCCACATCTTCGGACAATCCTGTCTCAATGATTTTCAGCTATCTGACCACGCCACGCAGATATTCTCCCCGCTGGTATCACGAAGGGATAGCGGTTTTCATGGAGACCTGGATGGCCGGCGGATTGGGAAGAGCTCAGGGTGCTTACGATGAAATGGTGTTTAGAACCATGGTCCGCGACAGCAGCCATTTTTACGACGTGGTGGGATTAGAATCGGAAGGGACGAAGATCGATTTTCAGGTAGGGGTTAATTCTTATCTCTATGGAACCCGTTTCATGAGTTATCTCGCCTATCATTATGGCCCGGAAAGTTTATTGGAATGGGTTTCCCGAACCAATGACAGCAAAAGTTATTTCCTTTCTCAGTTCAAAAGAACATATGGGAAATCTCTTGGAGAAGCATGGTCTCAGTGGATCAAATGGGAAAACGAATTTCAACAGGCCAATCTTGACTCAATCCGGTTATATCCTGTGACTTCCTATCGGCCTATCTCTCAGAAAACCCTTGGTTCTGTTTCACGCGCCTTTTACGATTCATCAAACAAGAAGCTTTATGCTGCTATAAGATATCCGGGCACGATCGCCCATATCGCTGCTATTGATATCGATAACGGTGAGCTGGAGAAAATATGCGATATAAAAGGGGGAGCTCTGTATTATGTTTCATCACTTGCTTATGACCAATCTACCGGTACAATATTCTATACTACAGACAATAACGCCTGGCGGGACCTTAGATCGGTGGATGTTAAGACCGGTAAATCGAAGACGCTCATAAAGGATGCCAGAATAGGCGATTTAGCATTTAATCAAGCGGACCGATCGATCTGGGGGGTACGGCACTATAATGGTATATCTACCCTGGCAAGAGTTCCGTATCCATACAACGAGTGGAATCAAATTTATTCCTGGCCGTATGCGAAAGATATTTATGATATAGACGTTTCACCCGATGGTAGATGCATTTCGGCCGCCCTTGCTGAAGCCAGCGGGAGACAGACGCTTATAATGATGGATACCGAAGGGCTTATGGAAGGTGACTCCTCCTATATTACACTTTACGATTTCAAAAACAGCAACCCTTCTAATTTTGTTTTCTCCCCCGATGGGAAGTATCTCTATGGGTCGTCCTATTATACAGGTGTCTCGAACGTTTTTCGATACGACTTTGACACAGATAGTATGGAGGTGATCAGCAATTGTGAGACAGGGTTCTTCCGGCCAATGCCGATTTCGGATGATTCGTTGATCGTATTTCGCTACACCGGAAAAGGATTTGTCCCGGTCATAATCGCAGATAGATCCATCGAGGATGTCAGCGCCATAATTTTTCTGGGAAAGAAAATCGTTGAAGAATATCCGATAGTTGAAGATTGGATAGCTGGTGATCCTGCAGAAATCAATATTGATTCTCTTACCACTTATTCGGGACGATACCATGGGTTACAAAACATGACGCTCGCTTCCGCCTATCCTGTTATCGAGGGCTACAAAGATTTTGCGGCATATGGAATGCGTTTTAATTTTTCAGGACCGGTCGGATTACATAATTCTGATGTAACGGCTTCCTATACGCCAAGCAAGAATTTACCCCTTGACGAACGATGGCATGTCAATTTCAACTATGGTCAATTGGACTGGGAAGTAAGTTTCAAATATAACGATGCTGATTTTTACGATTTGTTCGGCCCAACCAGGACAAGTCGAAAGGGTTATTCCCTGGGGCTACAACACGAGAAAACATTATTGTTCGATACCCCCAAGATCATAGATTACAGCATTAATATTGTTGGATATAGCGGTCTGGAGAGGCTGCCGGAGTTTCAGAATATAGAAACTCGCGTCGATGAATTTATATCGATTAGTGCAAAATATGATCATAAGAATCTTCGCCAATCCTTAGGTGCGGTTGACTACGAGAAGGGATACCAATGGCAGATCATCTCCAGCAACAATTATGTCAGCAAAAAGATACTGCCCCGCATTGTCACCAACTATGATTACGGATTCCCCCTGCCGCTCCGTCATTCCTCAATCTGGTTAAGAAGTTCATTGGGTTACTCTTCCGGTCGTCGGGATGAGCCTTTTGCCAATTTCTTTCTTGGTGGTTTTGGGAACAACTGGGTGGACTATCAAACGGAGAAGCGATACAGAGAATACTACGCTTTCCCCGGCGTTGAACTGAACGATATCGGTGGTACCAATTATGGAAAGATCGTGGTAGAATGGACTTTGCCGCCATTTCGATTTCGTGGCCTTGGGGTTCCCGCTTTTTACGGTAGCTGGGCCCGCCTGGCGCTGTTTTCTACGGGGATTGCTACGAACTTAGATAGCGAAGCAAAGAAAAGAACCTTGCTAAATATCGGTTCGCAATTAGATTTTCGAATCATAATGTTATCACATCTTAACCTCACACTTTCTCTTGGCTATGCGGCCGCTTTTGAAAGAGAGCAAAGCGTTTCCCGAGAATTTATGTTCTCTTTGAAAATATTGTGATCGAGCTGATCAAAATCGCCGTTAGTCTCATACCGGTATTTGTTTTTCTTGCTGCCTTAATGTTTCTAGATAGCTACAAGTTGGTGAAATTACGTTCTGTGCTGCTCACGATTCTTGTAGGATGCGTTGCTGCCATTGCTTGTTGGTTCTTGAACAGTTGGATATTAGAACTTTCGACATTGAATTTTGCAATGTATTCCAGGTATCTCGCCCCTGTTACAGAGGAACTATTGAAAGCGGTTTATCTTGTTTATCTGATCAAAACAAAAAAAGTTGGATTTATGGTTGATGCGGCAACTTACGGTTTTGCCATAGGTGCGGGATTTGCGTTTATCGAAAACATCTATTACCTGCAGGCGCTAGGAAGTTCCAATATTTTGCTGTGGGCAATTCGTGGATTTGGGACGGCAGCCATGCACGCCGGAGCAATGGCTATTTTTGGAATAATTTCCAAAAACCTTTTTGATCGCAAATCTTCAGACAATGTCCTGATTTTCCTGCCCGGACTGGGCATAGCTATTGTGATACATTCGATCTTCAATTATTTTATCTTCTTGGAGGTATTAACTACGATTTCTCTTTTAATAGTCCTGCCCGTTTTGATATTCATTGTTTTCGAGCATAGTGAGAAGGCCACGCGCAATTGGCTGGGCGTAGGTATGGATGCGAATATGGAATTATTAGAGGTGATAACCACCGGAAAGATTTCGCAAACAAGAATCGGTGTTTATCTGGAATCTCTGAAGAGTCGATTCCCGGGCGAAGCGGTGGCTGATATGTTGTGTCTATTGCGCATTCACGTAGAGCTGGCTCTAAGGGCCAAAGGTATTTTATTGATGCGCGAAGCCGGGTTCAAGGCTGCTTCGGATCCGGAAATCAAAGAAAAGTTTGATGAACTGAAATATTTAGAAAAGAGTATCGGTAAAACAGGTAAACTGGTCATTTTGCCATTTCTACATACCAGTAGCCGTGATTTATGGCAATTGCATATGTTGAGTAAGTAGTTGTTGGAAATTCATCAGAAACTATTGTAATCAGCGGTTGAAAATCGCAGCGGATGGCGGGTTAAATGGACTACCTCTCCCAAGGAATCAAACTTCGAGCCTGCGAAACGTATGGGGTTGGTGGTTAAAAAGTACTGTTTTCTGGGGTAGAAAAGCGGGCTCTTTTTTAGTTGAAAATTAAGGACTCCTGAATAAAATTATTGACATTCTTGTGACCATCTTGTAAGGATAAGCAATCATCAAAGCTCAATTGAAGTGTAAGATGGGCACTTTTTCTGATCTTAAAAAATCTGACGAGCGAATAATAGTTAAGGAGGATGGACCCATGAAGAAATTATTTGTGTTGTTTCTGGGAATTGCAATCATGGCCATAAGTGCCTGCACCGAGAAAGTTGACATCGAAGCCGAAAAGCCAAAGATCCAATCCATTCTTGATCAGTATGTTCAAGCCTGGAAAACTGAAGACATAGAAATATTTGAAAAGATCTTTGCCCAAGATGAAGACATGGTGGTAGTCTTCGCTGATAAAGCTGAGCCCCTTATTGGCTGGGACTCATTTAAAGAGGCAATTAATAAATGGTTCGAGTCAGAAGAATCAGAAGGTTTTAATGTCTCATTTAGAGATCAACTTATTAAGGTTAACACCTCAGGAAATGTTGCTTGGTTGTTATGTATCGAGGATGCCAATTTCATATCTCAGGGTCAACCGGTCAGTATTGAAGGAGGTCGAGTCACTTGGGGACTGGAGAAGCGGAATGGCAACTGGGTTATCGTTCAAGCTCACTACTCTTTTCCGTCAGGACAGTGGCTTGAGTATTAGAATTGCAAAAGAATGAAGTAAGTAATCCAAAGCGTTAAGTTTTCTACATAAAATGATCAAATCAGGAACGCAGTAAACTGTTTATCACCTTCGTCATCCACGCCCTGCTAATGTAGCCCGTCAAAACCTACCGTGACCAGAAGGCATTTGAATTAGGAGATGGTTTTGGCAGGTTTGCCGATGATAATCTTAATCCGGGAATATACCTGCTTTCATACTGGACCATTCTTTGCTGCATATCTTAGATGTAAGATGGGCTAATAGTCCCCGAACTTGAATACCATGTTTATTGATAGTCCTCCGATATCCGAATCGGATAGCCCGGCCAAATCAACTCCGCTGATCAGCCGGTAACCTGCGCCGACTCCTGCCCGGAAATGTGTCGTAATATTCACCATGAAGTTCACCTCAGGCTCTAAAACGAAGAAAGCGTCTGCATCTGTGTAAAGTCGGGTGTTCGTGATTTCGCGGACATAGTTTACACCTCCGCCGCCGATGAGAAGGCTCACAGAATAATGAATCAATTCGTTCGGATAACCAACATATTCCAGCATCCCTCCACCATAACCCAATTCCAGAACCACATCCCCCCTTTGATCGATATGCTCAGCCTCTACATCCGTGACAAGGCCGTAACCTCCACCACCGAGCACAAAGGAGTGATTGATTATCCAGCCTCCGCGGCCACCCACCATCACTTCCCAATCGTTATTTATGGTAGTGAACTTGACGACCGGGCCGGCATAACCACCATGCTCTAATTGGCCGGAAATCAGTGTTTCCTGCTGGGCCAGAACCGGCGTTACCATAACGCAGGTAACAAGGATAATTGCTGTTTTCTTCATCTCTGCGACTCCTCAATACGTATATTTCACTAAAATCAAAACATTGCTCCTACTCTGAATATTACGCAATCTATAACGTTTGGTTACAGTTTACAGTGACCTGCCCACAAAAGCTGTACCACATTTTAAGTTAGTCCCCCCACAGCGAAAGTCAAGTTTGTTTATGATTGGATGGATTCAGGTGCGGGAGGCACATCCTGGGGCGCCGGGTAGCCGCGTCAACGATACGTCAACAACGAGTGGTATATCTGTGGTGCTTTCTGGTGTTCTCTGGTGTCGAAAAGTGTAGGTCGGATCTGAGGTTCCCCCGATTTTGTGGACACATTAATTAGGTTAACGTTTTTTCTTCTCATAGTCAACCGGACTTAAGTATCCTAAAGTTGAGTGACGTCTTATTCTGTTATAAAAGACCTCGATCC